>ERZ778517.781-NODE-781-length-29576-cov-6.152874_pt1 | contig 29576 bp, 37 predicted proteins | sample MGYA00510341_ERZ778517 | MGnify/ENA primary metagenome ERZ778517 (study PRJEB29527, sample SAMN07138964) | mouse gut metagenome | material: feces | host: mouse | place: China:Nanjing | collected 2016-01-25 ...
ACGTGTACTAATTAATCAATGATGTGGTTGGAATTAGCTTACGGGAATTACGGTTAATCTTTCCCTTTCTCCCGCTGTATTCCCTGCTATCTTTTTCGCAAGCCTCACCGCCATTGATTCTTCCTGCTGTTTGTTCTGTTTAGCTTTTCTATAACGGATAACCTCACCCGTATGTTCCGGCGTTCGTTCCGCTCCAACCTCTTTATAAACTTTTCTTAAAGAATCCAATGCCTCATAATACCCTATATCATATCTAACAATCTCCTTCACAACCTGTCCCTCGGTAACTCCGTTTTCGTCTGAATTATTAATCATTTGTGATAATACATTTTTGGCTGTTTGAATATGTTCCATAATATTTTGCCTCCTTCTACATTTTTTTATTTGCTTTTATAATACCGTTAAAACAAACCGCTTGGAAAATAATAAACTGTTGATTTACCTTTCTGAATCGGCTTGAAATAATCGTCAGGGTTTTCGCCTGCTGCCAAAAGCTCTACCCGACATTCCTCAATACGCTTTGACAATTCTTCTTTCGTTTCTCCGGTTATAGCCATTACATCAGCCATTGTAAAAAGCTCGTGCTCATTAAATGCTGATGCAAGACTCATTTTTTAACCACTGTAGACAGCTTCTAGCGACAAATTGTAATTCTGAATGCCATCATCTATAATTGGTTCTAAATCTGTCCTGGTAATCCCAAATTTGCCATAGTTCACTAATAAATTTTGTATGAGTGTTTCTCTATCCATAAATCCCTCCCTAAATATAACCATATGGAACATCATATATATTTCTGTGCTCTTTTAGGCGTTGTACGGGCTTCAAATTGTACCTCTCTGGGTGCTCTCGACAATCTCTTTGCGCCTCAATACAAACCGTCCTCATGTTCTGCACTATTCGCTTTTCTTCTTCTGTTTTGGGAATTTCTCCCCAAAAATCAAAATCACTAAAAGATTGCAAATCATATGGGAGTAAAAATCTTGCGTACCAATAAGCCCATTTATCTGGATTCATTCGTTCAGATTCTTCTAATCGTTTATATTTTTCCCACTTCTGGCTATATTCCTCTGTCATTTCCATCTGACTATTAGGAGGCATTATCGGCTGACTACAGCTAGTGGCAAGCGTAACCGCCGGCGCAGGATAATAGGGATTTGGTTCTACTTCTGTAAAGGTTTTATCATGTACTTGCTTTTTAATGTCACGCAGCACTTTATAAGGCAATAGCACATCTCCCATACGCAGCTCCAAAATTGCTCCTAAATGGAATATCATAGCAAGTGTTTGTTTTTGTTTTTTATCTTTTTGTTTTTCTAATGCCTCAATTGCTTTCTGTCTTTGTAATTCGTTCATTTTTTCACCCCCGTTTCTTCTATAGCTAAAATATATTCGTTCCCTTCCTCACTCCATACAAGTCCTGCTGCCTGTATCTGCTCTTCTAATGTCGTGTACTGTTTCGATGGTTGTTGCTCTAATGTTCCAAACTTAAATTCCTGCTCATTGCTCCATTTTGTATTATTAGCATTGTTAAGCCAATAGATTGTTCCGGCGTTATTTCTGTTTTCTCCCAGTTTTTCTTCGTAAAATGTTTCTATCAGACTGTAAGCCCTTTGCAAAATATCAAAATCCTCTGTAGCAACAACACGTTTATAATCTGGATTTGTTCGGCTATAGGCTTTCCCGTCTGAATTAACGCCCTTGACATAATCAAGTAATGTCTGTTTATCAATTCCCAAACATAATGCAAGGCCAGATTTTGTGGGATTACGCACCCATGTAGTAACCTTTTCCTGCGTATCTTCATCAAGAACCACTTTTACACAACTATCAAAATAATCAACAACCTTGTTCATCACTTCTTCTCGCGTCAACACAGTTCCGTCACCTCCCTGTAAAATCTGCTCCATCTGGTTTACGCTAAATGTAACACCACCGGATTTCTTTAAATCCTCCCATTGTCGCACCATAAAACGCTTCTTTTTCTCTATATCGCTCATACTACACCAACTTTCTGCATATCTGCTTTTTTATAATTTGTATACATGTGATGTACTTGGATTTTCTCATTTCTTTGTAAACAGAAGAAATGCATTACTTTAACTTCTCCCGTGCAAAATAAGAAAATGTACTGTATATGTAATATCCGCTGTACTGATTGTCTATGAACTGCACATTGCAACCGAAGCGGCTTTCCCATGTCTTTAAAGATGCCATATAGGCAGCAGGTGTGAACTCCGTACGGTATCTATGTCCGATAATATCAGAGTATCCACCGGGAGACTCAATCATCAGATAAATTTTACAGCCATCATTTCCAGCTTTCAGGAACTCTTTTTCAAACCGTTCTCGTTCCTGTGCAAGATTGCCGCTCAATTCTTCCAGTGATGCCTTTCTTTCAATGGCAATATCCCTATGAAAAAATATGTCCTCGCCTGCTGCCGTTGCCGGAATCATAAACGAATAATCGCCGTATTCCAATTTTTCTTTCTTGTATGCAATCTCTTGCTTATCGAAATATGACAATATATGTTCGTTCCGCTTTTCTCTCGAATCAACTAAAATTACCATCTGTTTTGTCAACTTCTTTATTTCCTCCACGTAAAATTTATATTGCTTCATTTCTTTTGCGCCTCCTTGCTCTGCCGTTCCAGTTCTTGTGTAGTTGCTAATAACAAATCTCGGATAAATTTATTATTGTCATAGGTTTTAGCTATCAAATCAGATTCATCAATAAACTGTTGCCATCTCGCATCTTCTGTCTGCTGTATGTCTGAAAATTTCTTATACAATTTCCAACAGTCAGTATACATTTGATAAATGCGCCGTAATTCTTCATTGCTCATCGTCACAAAACCTCCATGCATTTTTTTACTAATAACCGATATGTTTCCAATAGTTCGTCGCGCTCCTGCGGATATGCTTTAATGTGTCTTTCGTAATCTTTTTGCATGGCAGACAACATATTATCTCTTTGGATCAAAGTTTCAATTCTTGAAATTGGCTCTCTGTATTTGTGATAAAAATTTGCCGCAATCAGACAACTTTTCACTTCTGACAATTTGATAAACTCCATAATTTTCTTTTCCTCTCTATCAATAAAAATCCGTTATAAAAAACTGAATACTACTTAATCTTTAATACACTTTATTGCATTAAAGTACTACAAAGCCCTTGATTTTACTAGGTTTGTGCAATGTATGTATTTTATATGTAAGCTTTTAAAACTAACTCTATATATACTTACATTAAAAATACACACAATGCACATTTACTATTCAAAAGGTAAATTTTCATCATCTACTGATGTGAAATCTTCGGTTGCTAATGTATATCCCCTTACAATATTTCTTACCGTTTTTCCTTTAACAGTTCCGCTTGCTGCAAATATTCCCTTAACTTTCAATTCTGTAAAAAAGTTTCCCTTGTTTTCGCAGCCATATCCATTATCACTACACCAAGTTGTATATGTCTCATATACTATTTTTGCTGATATATTCTCATTCGTTTTTATTAGACATTCACCAATAAAGCGCCCTATCTTATCACTGTCACTTTCATACTCCGCAGTCGCCTGTGTAACTGCCGCAGGCGGCTCTAATCCCTCTTGTCGGTATAATTGTAATCCTTTGATGAACCAATTTAGGATTCCATCCGCTTCTGCTCTTAATTGTTCTTTTAAATGTTTATTTTGTTCGTGGGGTTCAAAATGTCTGCCAAAATTGATTACTCTAATTCTTCCACTTTTAAAAACTGTATCGTCTGTAATTGTCGGCAGATAATTAGTATTAATCAGTAGCTTAAACTTAGGTTTAAAAGTAAACTCATTACAATGCAAGAATCTAGCTGTGATACTGTCTCCACCAGTCAATGTTTTCGTCAATGCTGTGTCGAATAACATTTTTTTCGGCGGCTCGCTTGCAACGACCAACCTTGCGCCTGCTAATTTGGCGATATCTGGACTCGCCGTCCGGCTATCTTTGTTTTGCCGTAATGCTAAAGTTTCTGGCGATATCGTAGCTCCGTAATCTCCCAATACCCATAATGCAAGTTCCGTTACCGTTGATTTACCGTTGCGCGTTGTTGAACCATACAAAAAATGCATTAATTCCTCATATGTATATCCTGTAAGTGTCAAGCCAAATACTTTCTGTAAATAGTTGATTTTGGCTATATCGTTTTGCATAATTTCATTTATAGTTTTTATCCATAATGGACATTGAGCAGCAGGATTGTAATTTGCGTTGCAGACCTTTGATAGCAGTAAATCAGAATTATGGTGTAATATTTTAGGATCATTACCAGATAAATCCACTACACAATTTTGACAATTTAATAAAGCATCATCTGCGTCAAGTTGTTCATTTCCAAAATAATTCAAATCTTTAGCATCATTTACCATTATGTTACGGTCATGATAACTTGTTAATCTGTAAACATACTTTATATAATTCTGTCTCTGTTGCTCGTCCAAATCAACACCTATGGCATATGACATTAATGCATCTGCCAGTCTTTTTGCGTTTCGCTTTGCTTCCATTCCCTCAACATCATTTGTCCATTTAATGCCATTATAATACATCCAGTCTTTTTGAGTTGGATTATAACGATTAGCCGACCTAAATACGGTAGCATATAACTCCGCGCTTCCTTTATCATTGGTAGCAAATTTTTCCGCAGCTTTTAGTTTTACAAGTGTCTCTACAAGCGCACCAGTACCATTCTGATCGGATTTATCTGCTTCTATTTTTGTAATAGTATCTTTCTTGCCTTTATTCCCGTCATAATATGGCGCATTTGCAATCATCTCTTCCAAATGCTGTATCGTTCCACCTTTTTCAAAATAATCTGCGATATCTGCGCCCTCATAAGTCGTGTCAGGTATGATTATTTTTATGGATTTTGCCACGCCGTACAATGATGAAATAATGTCCTTTGTAAGCTTTTCGCCTGCATAGTCGTTATCTTGTATAATGATTACATTGACACTTTTAAAGTATTGTGAAAACCCTTGTCTCTTACTTGCCCAATCACCACTACTGCCACAAGTGATAACATTCTGCAATCCGTTATCATGACAAGCATCAACACATTTCTCACCTTCTGGTATAAATACTATTTCTTCTGGCTCATATTCTCTAAAATCACCATACATTGCTATGTATCCTTGGTATTCATTTTTATTAAATTTTGTTCGCACAAATCCATTGTTTTCAATACCCAAAACAATATGTTTGCTTTTTTTACCTGTACTTGTCACATAATCGATGCGATATTTATCGAACAACTTTTTTCCTGTTATATCTTTATAAAGATAATGATGTGTTGCAAGAATATCCCGTACAATAAAATGCTCTCTTTCGGCTTTACGATACAAACCAGCAATTATAAATCGCAAATCTGGTGGTATATCTGTTTTTGTCTCATCTATCTTGATGCCACATAATTCTGCACCTTTACGTACCGCACCTATAAAATCTAAATTGTCCAAAATCATGATTACATCAACAGCAGAGTAATATTTACAGTCTCCTGCAAAGTCCTTTAGATAATATCGGACTCCTTTGTTATGCAGATGCATACTTGGGTCTGTATCTCCGTTTTTGTGGCTACTTGGCTCGATACTGGTGTATGCTCTGCGTGTATCACTATATCCATAATGAGCTAGAATTGTTTTACTATAATCACCTTTTATTGCCTGCGCCGCTTCTTTTAGGTTCATGCATCATCACTTCCTAACATTGAGGTTAGCATATCCCGACATGCGATTGTGTCTTGTAAAATCTCGTCCAGTTTTGCAACTACGTTATAGTCGAACAAAAATGCTGGTCGCAAATCGTTTAATTTTTGCTGGCAATCGATCATTTTTGCGTTGTGCTCATCAATTGCCGCCTTAATCATTGCAATCGTCATCTGTCCCACCTCCCCGATAGCCTGTTGCTACATAAAATGGTTGCGCATAAATAATATAGCAGTAGCGATTACTGCCAGGTAATTTGACCGCCGTTCCCCAATCAACAAGTTTTTGCTGTAATAACAATCTGATTGTTTGCCGGTCCATATGCAGCACCCTAGCGGCTTCTGAAATCGTAACTCGTCCCTGCATATTAATTTTCATCCGTGTCACCGTCCTTCTGCTCTGCTGCCAAATCGTCAATAATTGCTTTAATTTCTGCTTTCTTATCTTCTGGTAATTCATGTCTTAAAACCCTAGAAAACGCTGTTTCATGGGCATATCCTAAACGTTCCGATACTTCCCAAAGATTTACTTTGTGTTCTTTTGCATAATTCCTCATATCCACATTCTTCACGTCTTTACCTCCAAAAAGATTACAATATCAATAATTTGCTTGACGAACGTTCGTTGTAATTTTATAATAGCAGTAACAATATGAAACGTCTATTACCTATTTACTACTTATTTAGAGGTGTATATAAATGAAAAAAGGTAATAAAATACCTGTTTTTAGACAGCGTTTAAAAAATTTACGAAAAGAACATCATTACACACAAGATTATATAGCAGAAAAATTGAAGATAACCCCAAAAACCTATCGCACATGGGAAAACGGAGTGCCTATAGGAATTTCCAATTCGGTTACATATCCCGAAATAGATAGTGATAAATTAATAAAATTGTCAGATATGTATTCTGTTTCTGTGGATTATCTACTTGGGCGTTCGGAATGTACGTCAGTTGATAATTCATATATAAACGAATTGACAGGATTGTGTGATAATGCAATATCTACATTAAAAATTCTTAATATGAATAACGGAAGTACTATTGCTGGTCACAACGAAATAGAAACCTTAAATATTTTGCTATCTGATTTTTTATCATCACTATCTTTTTTAGGAGGACTACAAGACTTTTTAAATGCACGTTACAAAATACCTGTATTTCACACTGGAAAATATGAAACAGTAGACAATTATACTGATAACCTACACCAACAACCTATTGATAACGTTGCAGTACCTCAATGTATTGTACCAAACAATAATTTTGATGTTCAAAGAGGCGGACATAGCTATTCGGATACTTACTTTCTTACACTCGCCAAAGACAAAGACAAGCCGTATGATAATTATCAAATACCTCTTACAGATGATTTTTTTGAAGGTATTGCACTCAAAACAATAGAAAAATCTTTACATGATTTACGAAGAGCATTTTATGAACAGACCGATGCAGAAGAAACTACCTAAATATTATTGAAAGGAAGTGATCAAGTGTTATTACAATGCCCCGAATGCAATCATGATGTTTCCGACAAAGCTGCTGCCTGCCCTCATTGCGGTTATCCTATGAATAGTCCTACCAGTACAAAACCACGTATCAGAAATGGCAAACCTACAAAGCTGCCGAATGGATTCGGTTGCATTTACAAATTGTCAGGGAAACGACGTAAACCTTTTGCGGTACGAAAAACAGACAAATGGATAATGGACCCCACTACAGGTAAAGCAAAGCAAACATATATTAACATTGGCTATTATGCCACTCGTGAAGAAGCTATGATTGCCCTTGCCGATTACAACGAAAATCCATATGATATTAAAACAGACAGTATTACATTTGCGGAAGTATATGAGAAGTGGAGTAAAGACTACTTTGCAACCCTGTCCAATCCGTCCAGTATCCGAACTATCACAGCGGCCTATTCTTATTGTAACGGTCTTTATGATATGCGCATGAAAGATATAAGAATATCTCACCTAGAGGGAACCATGTTAAATGCAGATGTGGGTGATGCTACAAAGCTTAGAATCAAATCCTTATTCAACATGCTGTACAAGTTTTCATTGGCACATGATATTGTTGAAAAAGATTATGCACAAGTTATGTTTGCGAACGGCAATCCTGTTAAAAGAGAAAACAAATCAGATAAAGTTCCTTTCACAGATGACGAAATCCGTCTTTTGTGGCAAAATCTGGATTCAATACCATTTACAGACATGATATTGATAGAAATATACAGTGGTTGGCGACCGCAGGAACTAGCCATACTGAAAACCACTGACATAGATCTCGATGCCGGAACCATGAAAGGCGGTCTGAAAACTGCTGCCGGAAAAAACAGAATTGTGCCTATCCACTCTTTAATAAAGCCGTTAATAGAAAAACGTGTACAAGAAGCTACTACCCTGCACTCTGAATATTTGTTTAACGATAAGAATGGGCAGCAGGGCACTCATATGACTTATGACAAGTACCGAAACCGTTTCAAGAAAGTCATGGATAAGCTTAAAATGCATCATAGTCCACACGAGACGCGTCACACATTCACTACTAAGGCAAAGTCCTGTAATGTAGATGAATATGTCTTAAAATTGATTTTAGGGCACGCCATAGAGGATATTACGGAAAAGGTATACACTCACCGAACCGTAGAGCAGTTAAAGACTGAAATTGAGAAAATCACAAAATGATATATCCTATACTTCGTTATTGGTTTTTTTGATGGTTTATAGTATGAAATTCGTACTTAACTGAATTAATACTTCTTTGACACGCTACGAGCCGATTTTAGGCTTGAAAACACAAAAGCGATACCATTTACAACAAATATCCTAAAAGCGATTACAGAGCATTGTAACGCGTCACACAGGCATTCAAAGAAAAAGCATCATGGAAGCTTGTCACATAAGAAAGAATGTGATATATTGTCGATATGGAACAATCGTGTTGCAGGGTGGTAGCCTCCAACCTTTCTGAAAGCTGCATTCGCGGCTATGCCGTTCGGGCATATCCCATCATGGGAAATACGAAAGATGGAGGTGGTGCAATGAGTATTTACGAGATTTTGAGCCTGTTGTTTTTTGGCGGTAACTTCCTGATTGCATTGCTTACCTACATAGATAGGAACAATAAGCATAAATAAAAAAGCCTACCTTGTTACTTGGCGGTACAGGTAGGCTTTTAAGCTACTGGAGGTCAACCACTTTGTGGGCGGTTGTTCCTTTCCTTATGTCTAATATAGCATATCTGGCAACAGGAAGCAAGATGTTTTTGTTTCCTCATTCTTCTTTATCGGGCAGATTCTTTTTTATAAATTCCTTTATTGCTTGATTGATAATGTAATTTACAGAGCGGTCATCTTTTTTTGCCATACTCTCTAAAATTATTTTGTCGCTTTTTTCTATTACCAAAGACATTCGCTGTTTTGAATCAGAGATTGCCATAAAATCACCGCCTTTTCTCTTTTTCAATTATATTACCATAACACAACGGAAAAATCAAGGAAATTCATACTTGACATAACCGTTATGCTATGGTATAGTTACATCAAGGTTGAACAACCTATGAACAACCTAAACATACCTATCACTTTTTCATAGTGATAACAAACATTCTCTTATCTGGCTATCTGAAAGCCGCACAAACCGTAAACAATACCATTCGTCATTAAGGACAAGCAATAGAAAGGAAGTGTATGCAGACCAGAGAAAATGAAAATGCCCTCACAGAGAGCCGCAATCTCTGGCAAGGGCACGTAACCCGGACACATAGCAATAGCCGGATACAAAATAGTATAGCATATCCGGCGCAAGAAAGGAATGAATTTTATGAAAAATCAGAGCTTACAGGACAAGCCACGGGAGAAAGAACCGAACGTAGCGACGGCGGTATTGTATCATGTCCAGAAATCCTCTAGGCAGGGATATATTTTTGTAGCGGTTACGTATGTAGCGTTGTTTGTCATTATGGCGAGATTGCTGATGTATCAAATGGACATCAATCAGCAGAACAGGCGGTGAATTATGGATACAAAAGATACGAGGGAAATTAAAAGGAAGGTAGATTTTTACAGCATAGCAACAATGCAGGGCGGTAAAGTAAGCAATATTACTGGCGGTTACATCTATATTCCGAGAACACATTTCAGCGGCGGTACGGTCAAGTGGTTTGACGATAGCAAGCTTGTAAAAGGCGGTGCGGTATGATTGACAGGTATACAAAGAATCTTAGCAACAAGCTCAATGAAATCTGCCGGAAGAATGGAGAGAAGCAAAACCGCATTGCGAAGAAGAGCGGCGTTTCTACAAGGGAGCTTCGCCGGATTATGACAGGACAGGTTAGGGATATCAGGCTGTCAACTTTTATGCAAGTAGCACAGGCGATCGGGTTAACAATGGAGGACTTAGTTAATGAGCAGAGCGGACATAGCGCATGAGATCGCGTTTGACCTGTTGGAGGCTGATGCACTGGACAGGCACAATTACGGCTATGATGATAACGCGCTGATTGCACACGTACAAAATATAATATTGGAGCATTTAGAGAATTATTTATTGATATCTGGTACTATAATCATGTAAAACAATTCTAAGGGTGTCTGTTTACTGCAGATGCCCTTTTTGTTCAATTGACCAGTTCCTTTTATGTGTTTGACATAGAATCAGTTTTTAAAAAATTTCCGTTACAAGAATATCCGTATGATATCCCCAATGTTTTCGGACGCCTTTTTTTGTAACGGCTTTTTCCTTTGTCTATTACCTCATGTCTATTACTTGTCTATTATCTGTCTATTACGTGGCAAAATTTAAGGCTACCGCCGACACCCCGTGTCAACGATAGCCCTTGATTTTCCTACATTTCTTAGAACTTACCTGCCTTCGCTGCTTCCTCAATGGAAACTGCGACCGCCACAGTAGCGCCAACCATCGGGTTGTTGCCCATGCCGATGAGTCCCATCATCTCCACGTGAGCGGGAACAGAAGAAGAACCTGCGAACTGTGCATCAGAGTGCATACGTCCCAAAGTATCTGTCATACCATAGGAAGCCGGACCTGCTGCCATGTTGTCCGGATGGAGTGTACGGCCTGTACCACCGCCGGATGCCACTGAGAAATACTTCTTGCCAGCTTCGTTTCTCTCCTTCTTGTATGTACCTGCAACCGGGTGCTGGAATCTTGTAGGGTTGGTTGAGTTGCCTGTGATGGAAACGTCAACGTTCTCTTTCCACATGATCGCAACGCCTTCACAAACGTCGTTTGCGCCGTAGCAGTTTACCTTGCCGCGAGGACCTTCCGGATCAGAATAAGACTTTCTAAATACTTCCTTTACAGTGTTTGTATAGGGATCGTACTCTGTCTCAACAAATGTGAATCCGTTGATACGGGCAATGATCTCTGCTGCATCTTTTCCGAGACCGTTCAGGATAACTCTGAGCGGTTTCTGGCGAACTCTGTTCGCTTTCTCAGCGATACCGATCGCGCCCTCTGCCGCTGCAAAGGACTCATGTCCTGCAAGGAAGCAGAAGCACTCTGTCTCTTCTTCCAGGAGCATCTTTCCTAAGTTGCCATGTCCGAGACCTACCTTGCGGTTGTCCGCAACGGAACCAGGGATACAGAAGGACTGAAGTCCCTCTCCGATCGCTGCTGCTGCATCTGCAGCCTTTCTGCAGCCCTTCTTGATCGCGATCGCCGCACCTACTGTATATGCCCAGCAGGCATTCTCGAAGCAGATCGGCTGGATCTTCTTAACCTGGTCATACACGTCAAGACCTGCGTCCTTTGTGATCTTCTCAGCCTCCTCGATCGAGTTGATGCCATAGCTCTTTAAAACCTCGGTGATCTTATCTATTCTTCTCTCATAGGATTCGAATAATGCCATAATTATTTTACCTCCTTATCTGTTCTAGGATCAATAATCTTAACAGCATCCTGCACGCGTCCGTACTGGCCTGAAGCCTTCTCCCATGCTGTGTTCGGGTCATCGCCCTTCTTGATAAAGTCAGTCATCTTGCCAAGGCTTACAAACTTGTAACCGATGATCTTGTCGTCTGCATCAAGTGCGATACCAGTAACGTAGCCCTCTGCCATCTCAAGATAACGAGGTCCCTTCTTTAATGTACCGTACATCGTACCAACCTGGCTTCTCAGACCTTTGCCCAGATCCTCAAGACCTGCGCCTACAGGAAGACCTTCCTCGGAGAAAGCGGACTGGGAACGTCCATACACGATCTGCAGGAACAGTTCTCTCATAGCCGTGTTGATCGCATCGCACACAAGGTCTGTGTTCAATGCTTCCATGACAGTCCTGCCCGGAAGCAGCTCTGCCGCCATCGCTGCGGAGTGTGTCATGCCTGAACATCCGATCGTCTCAACCAGCGCTTCCTGGATGATACCTTCCTTTACGTTCAGGGATAACTTGCAGGCACCCTGCTGCGGTGCACACCAGCCTACGCCGTGTGTAAAGCCGGAAATGTCTTTTACTTCCTTAGCCTTTACCCATTTCGCCTCTTCTGGAATCGGTGCACAACCATGATTACCGTCACGTGCTACTACACACATTTCTTCAATTTCCTTTGAATAAATCATGTGAAAACTCCTTTCGATTCCTTAACTTTTATTTTTAATGTGTGACATATGCCTCACATTTAATAACTGATCAAATGGTTTTACATTGATATTTTCGCACATTTTTGGAAAAATAGCAATTAAAAAATCTTATTTTTGATAAAAAATTATCAAATTTTTCAAATTACGCTGTTTCTGTCAGTTTTTTCCGGCAATTTCGCCCTGTTTTTTGTAGATGCTGTCCGCTTCCACGTACCCTCTCACCATCGATGTCGGGTAGATATTGGAGTTGCGTCCGATCACGGTTCCCGGATTGAGCACGCTGTTACAGCCGACTTCCACGTTGTCGCCGAGCATCGCGCCCATCTTTTTCAGACCTGTCTCGATATTTCCGTAGGGCGACTTGACGACCACGAGCGTCTTGTCACTCTTGACATTGGAAGTGATGGATCCTGCACCCATGTGCGATTTATAGCCAAGAATGCTGTCGCCCACATAGTTGTAATGCGGGACTTGTACTTTGTTAAAGAGGATCACATTTTTGAGTTCTGTCGAGTTGCCGACAACGGCGCCCTTGCCGACGATCGCATTTCCGCGGATAAATGCGCAGTGGCGGATCTCCGCGTCCTCATCAATGATGCAGGGACCGTTGAGGCATGCCGTGGGGGCGACTTTGGCAGATTTTGCGATCCAGATGTTCTCGCTGCGTTTCTCATACTTGTCTTCCGGGAGTGAATTGCCGAGCTCCACAATGTACGCACCAATCTTTGGCAGCAGCTCCCACGGGTAAACAGCCCCGTCAAAGAGCGGTGCCGCGATGGTCTCCTCCAAATTGTAGAGATTTTTGATCTGTAATTGTTCCATTTTGTACTCCTTCTTTCTATTATATAATATTTAGTAAATTACCCATTTTCCGTTGCGGCTGAATCCGACGAACTCCGCCACTTTCTCTTGACTCATCTTTGCCAACTCCCTTTTTAATGCATACATTGAAACATTCAGCATTTCTACCATCTTTTTTTTAGAAATGGAGGGATTTGCCCTGATCAATACCAAAATCTGTTCCCTCAATTGAGGCGATGGGGTTGAATTTGGGGTTGATGGAGCTGAATTTGGGGTTGACACACAAAATCCCTGATGTATAAATATTCTGGATATAAAATAGCTGTGTATTTCATCCGTTTCAAACTCTGGCTTTGGTGAACCATTCGCATCCAGTGCATTCAAAATTTTTTTAAATCCAGTGTTTCGCCCTTCTGTTAGATGCAGTTCCTTTAAAAAATCTCCTATTCTGCGGTTTCGGATCTTCTGTTTGAAACCCGATAATTTTTTAACCCCTCAATTGTCACGGAACGGTCAGGTCCCGGAAAACTCACGATCTCAATCCTGTCATTTTCCACCCGCACTTCGATCGGTTCCCGCTCATCATATGCACGGTGATACACTGCATTTGACAAAGCCTCTTCTACCGCCGCAAATGGATAATTAAAAAATCGGTCCGCTTCTGCGCGATCTGGATACTTAACAACCTTTTCCGCAATGATCGTATTTCTGATATATTGTAATGCATCTCTCAATTGTTGATGGATCGGCCCTTTGAACGTCTGCTCAATGATATCATTCCCTCCTAATCCTTTGGGAAACTGTACTATATCGATCTGCGTATATGGGAAAAACTTATCAGGCTCCATGCTGAAAAACATCAGACCTACATTTTTTGGTTTTGTATATTCCGGCAGATTACTTACGATATTCATATCCTTGCATACTTCGATGAAATCTCCCGTTTTTGCTTTTTCATATAAAGAACTATTTACTTCCTTTAAATAATTTTGAATCAAAACAATATTCAAATCCGAAATATCTGCCTGATGATTCACTCGGTCGTCAAACGGGATTCTGTTTGCCAGATTGAACAGATCCTTTTCTTCTTCATCAGATGGTTCTATCGTGCTTGATGCTTTGCGGATATAATGAATGCGTTCCTTATTATCTTTTGCCATAGTTTTTGGAGAGGAATACGGTCTGTTATCGCCGCCTGGACACCAGAGGACTATGAACTTATGGTTTTCAAAGTCAATAACCTCAACAATTGGCATATACGCAGGTCTGATCAGTTTGCATCTTGAGAGGATATTTTTTTGATATACGTCAATCTTATCCTAAGGCACGCCTTTTAATGGATACGCTAACTTGCCATCGACTTCCCTCACACCGATAATGATATAACCACCACCCCAGTTATCAAGGTCATTCGCAAAAGCACAGACAGTCTTTAAGGACGCCTCGGCATCCCATGTCTCCTTAAATTCAATCCTTGCCCATTCCACTACGCTGCCTGACAATAATGTTTTAATATTCGTTGGAATTGCCATTTTGCTCACATCCTTTTTATGATTGGAAATCTGTTTATACCAAAGTTTTCCCATTTCAGACAGTTATGTTAGCTGCATCCGTCTCTTCAGCCGCCGCTGCCATCAGGGATTCCCAGTATTCATCTGCGGCAGGCTCTGCATCCAGCCAGGGCTGCGGCGTCTGTGCCGGGGACGGTCCTTCTGTCGAGGCTTCATTGGGACTGGGACCGTTGAAGTCAAACGAGATCTTTTCGTCTGCATATTTTAAGTAGGCATCAAACGGGTTCCCGGCTTTTGATATAAATCCGGTTATCTTCCCGGCAGTCTTTCCGGTTGTGAAGAGCTCCTGCATCAGTTCCTCGGAAATGGGAACCTGCGCTACAGTATGGCCGATCTTAAAACCGCACTCGCACTCGTAATACCACTGGCTCTTTTTCAGTTTATGCGCATCGCACCTTGGACATGCAAGATTTGTTTCCACCGGGGCGGGTCTGTCCGGAAAATCGAACACAACCTGACCGTCCGCCGTCAGCTTTAACGGCGCGTCAAACTTGGCGCCGCTCTTTGCCAGAAAGCCCTGTATCACATCGGTCTTTTTGTGCGTGAGCAGTTGTTTTACGACACTGTCACTGATCTTTAAACCGGCTATTTTGTTATTGACCGCAAACCGGCAGCTATGTTCTGCGTCCTCTTTATTGTAATTGGAGCAGCCATAGCCGAACATTGTCCTGACAATCTCGCCGCCGCACAGCGGACAGACCACGTCCTTGAGTTTTTGCTGTTCGATATCGTCAAAATCGAATTTCAGACCTGTGATCCTGCCTGCCTCGTCCCGGCTGAATGTTATGCGTGCGTCAAACTTTTTGCCTGCCTTTGATCTGAAACCGCGTATGGTTGCGGTTTTCCCGTTCGTCAGCAGTTCTTTGACCTGCGCCTCCGAGATGTCCTTTCCCGCCATCTTGCCGATAGAAAATCTGCAGCTGCTCTCATCAAGCTTATCGTAATTGGCACAGCCGTAGCCAAACGGCGTCTGGACGATCTCGCCGCCGCACAGCGGACAGACCACATCTCTTATTTTTTTCGCTTCCACGTTGTCAAAATTAAAAGTGACCGAATGTTTTCCGTCAGCGTCCTTCGCCAGCATCAGACATGCGTCGAACTTTTTGCCGCTTTTGCCCTTGAATCCACGGATCGTCTGGGTGATCCCGTTGTCCAGCAGTTCTTTGACCTGTTCGGGACTCAATTCCTTGTCGGCAACCTTGCCGATCGCAAACCTGCAGCTGGAAGGATCCTGCGGATCGTAATTGGCACACCCATAGCCAAACGGGGTGGTAACGATATCCCCGCCGCACGCCGGACACTGGGCGCCGATCTTTTTTCGCGCGCCCAATCCCCTGGCGTCTTTTCCTGTAAACGGACTGATCTGCACCGCGAGCTGTCTTGTCAGATCCTTATCCCGGATCTGTATGGTCTCCCTGCGGATAAAATCCTCGAGCTTTGCGCGGTAGTCGTTCACGTCGACGGTTCCGTTGGTGATGCCGTCAAGCCCTTTTTCCCACGAGGCGGTCATCTTGGGATTCAACAGCGCAGGGACAGTCATGGCGACGACCTCGTACACCATCTCTCCGAAATTTTGCGGCGTGATGACCTGCGTCTTTTGGTTGAGGTTCAGATAGCCGATGCGGATCAGTTTCTTGATGATCTCCGCGCGGGTAGCGCTTGTGCCGATCCCGGAACCTTTGATCTGGGCGCGGAGTTCCTCGTCCTCGATGAGCTGTCCCGCATTTTCCATAGCAAGGATCATGGAACCGGACGTGTACCGTTTGGGCGGCGTGGTCTTGCTGTCGCGGATCTCAAAGCCATTGACAGCAAGAAGGTCGCCCTGTTTCAGCGTGTCTGCGAGCGCGAGCAGCTTTTTGGGATTGTTCTTTTTTTCCGGGCTTTCCCCCGTTTTTGTCTGGGAAGCCGTGTTATCCTTGTTCTGTCCGTCACCTGTATTTTCGTCCTCGTCGGCGTCCTCGAGCGTTCTGCCCATGACTTCGAGATATCCAAGCACCTTGAGCGCCTTTGCCGAGGCAAACAGCGATTCTTTTTCAATGCCCACCACGAGTTTCAACGTCTGATATTCTGCAGGCGGATAAAAGATGCTCAGAAAACGCCTTGTGATCAAGTCAAAGACTTTGCTCTGAAGCGGTGTCAGCGTTCCGAGTTCTGTCAGTTGTCCCGTCGGTATGATGGCATAGTGGTCTGTGACCTTGCTGTCGTCCGTGTACTGCGTCTTTGCAATGTTTGCAAAACTTTTTTTCGTCAAAATATGATCTGTAAACCGCTGTGTCGGCGTGTATCCCTTTAATCCGTTCAGATTTTTGTCGATCTCTTTTGCGACGGCTGTCGTCAGCACCCTCGCGTCTGTTCTCGGATAAGTCGTAAGCTTTTTCTCATACAAGTCCTGCGCGACCTGCAATGCCTGGTCGGGGCTGATCTTGAAGCGCTTAGCACACTCCGCCTGCAGTTCCGCCAGATTGAACAGCAGCGGCGCCTTCTTTCTGGAGATGCCCTTTTCCAGCGTTTTGACGACCGCGTCCTTTCCCTCAAGCGAAGTGATCAGCGCCTGGACGTCCTCTTTTTCCTTAAAGCCGTTTTCCTTGTAAAGCTTTGGAGATTCAAAATAGGCAGAGCCTTTTACGGCCTTCCACTCCGCCTCGATATCCGCCTCGGTAAAAGCACCCACAACCCTGTAAAACGAGGTCTCCTTGAAATTCCGTATCTCGCGCTCCCTGTTGACAACCATGCCGAGCACACAGGTCATGACCCTTCCCACGGCGATCGCGGTGTAGCCCTTTGTCGCCGCGGCATCGTTGAGCAGTTTTCCGTATTTGACGGACATGACGCGCGAGAAGTTGATGCCCATGGCGTAGTCCTCGATCGAGCGCATGATGCCGGATCGGCCGAGGTTCTCATATGCCGACATCGGCTTTGCCTGCGCCACGCCGCGCCGGATCTCATCCTCTGTCTGCGAGTCGATCCACACGCGCAGCTCCTGCATTCCTTTACGGACACCGCCGAAATTGCGGATATTTTCCTCGATGGTCTGCCCTTCTTTTCCGGAGTCGCCCGCCCAGTAAACCGTGTCAATATCCTCACGCTGCAGCAGCGCATGAACGATATCGTACTGCTGTCTGACATTTTTGATGACGCCGTACTTGTATTTCTCAGGCAAAAACGGCAGATCCTGCAGCATCCACTTTTTGTAGCGGATATCATACTCCTCCGGATAGACCATCTCCACCAGATGGCCGACGCACCACGTGATGACGTATGTGTTGTTTTCTATGTATCCATTGTGTTTTCCTGACACCTGAAAAACTTTGGCGTAATCCTGTGCCACCGACGGTTTCTCGGTTATGATCAGTTTCTTTCCCAAGTTCTATTCTCCACCCTGTTCTATTTTTTTAAAGCCTGCAGCACCTGCGATACGGTCAGTTGAAGCGCATCGGGAAGCTCCGCCCGCGCAGGCAGGACTGCCTGATATACCTTTTCCGGAATATCCTCCAACGCAAATACCGGATCGCTGATCTCCAGCAGGTCACAGACCATTTTCTGGAATTCATGGTAGTCCACCAGGTCTTTGCTTCCGATATGGAAGATCCCTTGTAAGTCATGATCCAGAACATACTTTGCACACGCGCCGACCTGGTCTGCGAGCGTCACATTCACAAAGTCATTCGGATACGCTGCCAGCGGCTTCCTGCTCGCGCTGAACTCCCGCAGCGTCCGTATCCGCGGGCAGTCGGGCGCCCATACGGACGGAATGCGGAAAATGATCAGCCGACCGGAGAGTTTCTTCATCAGCATCGCTTCACAGTCCCTTTTAAACCTGCCATAATCCGATTCGGGGGCAGGCTGCGCCTCCTCCGTCCACGGCTGGGACAGATCCCCGTCAAAGACATTCGCCGTGGATATAAAAAGAAGTCTTTTTGACCTTCCGGCCAGCCAGTCAGCCAGCACCTCATGAAACCGGTATTGCGCCTGAAAATCCCCCCGCATGGAAGAGATCACGATTTCCGGGTCCTCTTTCTCCAAGATTTCTATCAGAGAGTCTGTGTTCTCCGCCTGCAGTTGATAACCGCCCTCCACTTCATGGTGTCCCGCCGTGATGACTACCTGATGATCCTGTGATAAGCTGTCTTTGATGGCGCGCCCCACAAGACCGGTTCCGCCGAGTAATAAAACTTTTTGTTTTGCCTTCATTTTTTTCAACTTTTCTAATATGGCTATCGCATTAGGCTGTGTTGGCGTAAATTTCACACCACGTTTCAGCATACCCATAACCTTTTTTGCTTTCTGTTCAATTTCTTTAACCATATGCTCACTTGTCAGCATTAAATGATTTCCGGCTATAGTATATTCCCGTTCTATGTATTCGTCTGTTATCGGAAACATATCCTGTATCAAAAATGCACTCCGCCTGCTATCATCTAATTTCACAATATGGTTTTCCTGCTTTTTCTTTTGTTTCTACAATTCGCTCATATTTATCAATCCGACTGGATAAAGGTATCATCAAGTAAATTCCTGTGCGTGTATCTTCAAAGCAATAATAATGTGGTCTATTTCCTGCTTTATTACCTTTAAGGTACGGATCATCCATATCTTCAAAAAATTTTTCCTTAATAATATAAAACCCCGTTTTCCTCATTTGCTTGTCCTCACTATGGAAAAAGTCCCCCGCCTTACGGCGAAGGACTATACTTTCAACCCAACCATTTATATACCGCATATTGGTCAGCGGTAAACTTTCAACCCGACCATTTATATACCACCTATCGGTCAGTGGTAAACTTTCTTTATACCTACATTCTAACAAGCGCATAGTGGAAAGTCAAGAGAGCTATCTAAAATAATTTTATACCAATCCGCATTGATTATACATATTTTTTCTATAATCCAACTCTATTTCTTCGTGATATACCCCTGCGCCTTGAGAAGCTCCGCGCAGAGCACCGCGCCGCCTGCTGCGCCGCGCACGGTATTGTGCGAGAGCCCGACGAACTTCCAGTCATATACGCTATCCTCGCGGATCCGTCCCACAGAGACGCCCATGCCGTTCTCATAATCAACGTCAAGGCTTACCTGAGGTCTGTTGTCCTCCTCGAGATACTGGATAAACTGCTTCGGCGCGCTCGGAAGACCAAGCTCCTGCGGAACACCCCTGAAATTCACTAATTTTTCTATCAACTGCTCTTTCGTGGGCTGCTTTCTGAATTTGACGAACACGGCAGCAGTGTGTCCATTTAATACCGGCACACGGATACACTGGCATGTGATCACAGGCGATGTTGCCGGAACGATCACGCCGTCCTTAATCTCGCCCCAGATCCTGAGCGGTTCCTTCTCGCTCTTCTCCTCCTCGCCGCCGATGTACGGAATGATGTTTCCTTCCATCTCCGGCCAGTCCTTAAACGTCTTGCCCGCGCCGGAGATCGCCTGATAAGTCGTCGCGACGACCTCGTAGGGTTCAAACTCTTTCCACGCAGTCAGGACAGGCGCGTAGCTCTGGATCGAGCAGTTTGGCTTCACTGCGACAAAACCTCTCGCCGTGCCAAGGCGCTTTCTCTGGAAGTCGATCACCTTCATGTGTTCAGGGTTGATCTCAGGTACGACCATCGGTACGTCAGGTGTCCATCTGTGGGCAGAATTGTTGCTGACGACAGGCGTCTCGGTCTTTGCGTAGTCCTCCTCGATCTTTCTGATCTCATCCTTTGTCATGTCCACGGCGGAGAATACAAAATCGACTTCAGAAGCCACCTTCTCAACCTCATTGACATTCATGACTACGATCTCTTTCACAGCCTCCGGCATCGGCGTCGTCATCTTCCATCTGTCGCCGACAGCCTCCGCATATGTCTTTCCTGCGGAGCGGGGGCTTGCGGCGATCGTCGTCACCTCAAACCACGGGTGGTTCTCCAACAGGGCGATAAAACGCTGTCCAACCATACCGGTACCGCCAAGGATACCTACTTTCATTTTTTCACTCATTTTTCTCCTCCATTCTGCTGAACCTTGTATCAGCATAAAGTATTTCATATTCCACAACTCAAATATTCCTTATTGATACGTATGACCTCCCGCATCGCATCCGGTCCCGGCGCGCCGATCGTCATGCGCTTATCGACACAGGTCTCGAGGCTGACCGCCTCATAGAGATCCTCCTCAAACACGGGGCTGATCGCCTTTAACTCCTCGAGGGACAGCTCGTCGATCGACCGATCCTTCTCAATACAGTACAGCACCAGTCTCCCGATGATGCCATGCGCATCCCGGAACGGCACGCCGTGATTCACCAGATAATCCGCCGCATCTGTGGCGTTCGTGAACCCCTTCATGGCGCTTACCTTCATGACGTCCTTGTTGAACCGCATGGTCTTGAGCATGCCTGTAAACAGCGCCACGCACCCCTTGACAGTATCGATCGCATCGAAAGTCAGTTCTTTATCCTCCTGCATGTCTTTATTGTAGGCGAGCGGAATCCCCTTCATCGTCGTCAGGATCGACACCAGCGCGCCGTACACACGCCCTGTCTTTCCGCGGACAAGCTCCGCGATATCGGGGTTCTTCTTCTGCGGCATGATGCTGCTGCCGGTCGAGTACGCATCATCGATCTCCACGAAACGGTACTCATTGGAGTTCCAGATGATGATCTCCTCGCAGAAACGGCTCAGATGCATCATGATCGTGGACAGTGCGGCCAATAGCTCGATCACATAATCCCTGTCCGCCACGGAATCCATGCTGTTCAGCGTCGGCCCGTCAAATCCAAGCAAACGTGCCGTGTACTCCCTGTCCAGCGGATAAGTCGTCCCAGCCAGAGCACCTGATCCCAGCGGACAGTAGTTCATCCTGTTATAAATATCGTCAAGACGCTGTCTGTCGCGCTTAAACATCTCGAAATACGCCCCCATATGATGCGCCAGCGTGATCGGCTGTGCTTTCTGCAGATGCGTAAAGCCGGGCATATACGTCTCCGTATGCTCCTCCATGATCGACAGGATTGTCTCCAGCAATCCCTTTAAAAGATCCTTGATCTCTGTAATCTCATTTCTTGTATAGAGCTTCATATCAAGCGCTACCTGGTCGTTCCTGCTCCTGCCGGTATGAAGCTTTTTGCCCGCATCCCCGATCCTCTGTATCAGATTCGCCTCCACAAAGCTGTGAATGTCCTCATATTCGTCCGTAATCTTCAAAGCGCCGGTCTCGACATCCCGCAATATACGCTCCAGTCCCTCTGTGATCTGATCTCTCTCCTCTTCTGTCAGAATCCCCTGCCTGGCGAGCATTTTCACATGCGCCATACTGCCCTCCACATCCTCGCGGAAAAACTTCTGGTCAAATGAAATCGATGCGTTGAAATTGTATACAAGCTTATCTGTCTCCTTGGTAAATCTGCCGCCCCAAAGCTGTGCCATCTTCCGTCTCCTTTCGATCTCTCAAAGTTCCTAACCGTCATAATTGCTACAGTTATTCTCTTGAATACAATAGCATAGATTCATGAGAGTTGCAATAATAATTTACTGCTCGAGTCCATATGAGCTGATCCGAAATCCTTCCGGTGTCCTGATGACCTCCATACTCAGGTAAACGTAAGCCCCTTCCGCCTCCGCATGTCCGCTGATCTCATAGGACAGCCAGCAGGTGACGCCGTTTTCTATGTTGTCGTCGGGCAGTCCTGCCAGATCGTTTTCCCTGATCTGCGCCGCATTTTCAGGATCACTGTACAGATCGACAGTCCCGTCAAAATCTTCTGACAAAAGCGATCTGAGTACGGCCTCATCGTTTTCAAAATACGCTGCCGCGAAGGCTTCCGCTGTCCTCCGCATCTCGACGGCATCCTCACAGGGTTCATTGCTGTTGATCCTCTGCATGCCGTTTACATCAGGATCCAGTGAGATGATTTCCTGCTGTTCCAGATACATCCTGCCATCGTACACGGCACAGTGGCTGTACAGACCGCGCCCGGGTATCCCGGGATATTCAAAGCGATAGACTTTCTGTGTGTCACCGCCCGCCCTCGGGATACGGATCAGATATGTTTCCGCCACCCCGTAGCCATCCGCCATATAGCCGATGGTCCGCTCCTGTGTCGCATAGACATATTCCGCATCATAATTGACCAGCTCTATTTCATACAGTTCTCTTGACGGATTCTCATAAAATAGTTCCGGCTGTCCGGCCGCCAGATCCACATACCAGATCCGGTTTCTCTCATCCTTGTAGTACATTCCGCCTTCTGTGATGATCGTCGAAAAATAGCCGGCATCGCACAGCGGTTCATAGATGCCGTCATCCCTTTCAATGAAAAAGCTCCTCTCCGCCTCGTTTTTGTACCTGCTGACGATCTGGCTGCCATCCAACATCTTTTTGCACGCTCCCACATCCATGGCAGGCATATATTTCTGTGTCAGCTGTTCCGTCAGCTTCCAGTATTCCTCGGAGTCATATGTTGTGTTCTGATCTCTCTTCCACTGCAGCTCCACATAGTCGTTGTATTCTCTATATAAAAAATCGTCTGCCCTGTCGTCAAGCTGTCTTCCGATCCCGCCGTCCTGGTCCAGCTCAAAACCGATCCTGGCGCCATTATCGCATGCAGCATATAATTTCCCCTCGTAGATCGAGATATGATACAGGGATTCGAATTTCTGGCTGAATGCCGCGAGCGCGTCGACCACCTCGCGCGTATCCAGATCCATCCGGAAAATGGTCGCCCCAAATGTATCGCCCCTTGGCGCCAGACCGCAGAAATACAGGAAATTCCGATCGATCTCCATTCCTCTGCGGAGCCTGTAGTCATCGTGGTAAAGAAGTTCTCCGTCACCCGTACCATCCCTGAAGCAGTAAATCCCGTCTTCTCTTGCCAGATAGACATCATTCTTATAAACACGGATAATCTTATTGTATTCATTGTTGTAATCAAAGCGTTTGTCTGTGCCGGGATCTTTTTCGCCGGATTCGGTCTCAGCGGTCACGATTTCGCGAATACTGGTATCGATCGGATCGGTGTCCTCTGCCTGATACCCGCAGGAGACGGCAAGTCCCATGACCGGGACGGCGATACAGATCACAGCGGCGCTCACAAATCCCCTTTTCTTTATCCCCTGATCAAACATGTTGTCGATCCGCCCTTTTAGCTGTATCCTGTCTTCCAGAAAGCTGCTGGAAAACACAGAGGACTTCTTTCCGGATGTCCTGTTTCCCGCCAAAAAGAGCATCATGCGCGCATACAGTTCCCGTTCCTCCAGATCCCGCCCGCGCAGGGTCGCCTCGTCACACGCAAGCTCGATATCATAAAAAAACTGCTTTCTCATGAGGTATATGGCCGGATTCATCCAATTCACACAGCAGACAGCCGTCATCAGCAGTTTTGACAGAAGATCTCTTTTTCGATAGTGGCAGAATTCATGTTCCACGACCAGCTCAAGCTCTGCTGCCGTCCACTGCTTCGAAATGGACGGAATGACCAGCTTCGGGTGCACGATCCCGACCAGCATCGGACTTTTGATCTGCCGGCTCTGGCAGACTGCCACGCGGTTTCCTGTCCTGGACATCACTTCCCTCATCCTTTCGTCCGTGACAGGGCACAGGCTCTTATGATATAGATGCAAAAACATCACATACCCGGCAATTGTATAAAACGCACATGCAAACACGCCCATGATCCAGACTGCTGAAAGTATTTCTACATATGTATAATGAAATACCTTACCCGGACCGGACTTTTTTCCTGAAACGATCTGATCTGTCGATTCCTGCTGTCCGCCAGGGTGGTCAGCGTTTTCCTTGAATGGCTGTCCATGGATCATCTGGGCGGCATCGTTTTGCAAAATACCGGCAGATATATCCTGCTGGCTGCTGCCGTCTGCCGCCTGGGACAGATCTAAATGCACAGCCGCGTTTGTTTCTGTTTCGGCATTCCTGCTGTCCGACGGCGCTGCGCCCGCAAAGGAAATCCCGGCAAGGGGCGCGATAGAAAAATTGTAGGGGATCAGCAGTCGGACTGCGAGCAGGATCCACATGATCTTCATCCATCCGGAACCGTACCTTTTTCTGAGTTTTCCGCCCAGAAAGCTCAGGAACAGAATGACGACAGCCGCCACAACGTTGACCTCCAGCAGATCCAGAAACAAATTGGTCAATATTTCCCGCATATGCCTATTTCCCCTTTCTTTTGACGGTAATGTAGTCCTCAAGCTCCCGAAGCTCGTCCTCCGACAAACTGTTTCCATCGTACAGCGCCGCCAGGAAATTTTTGGCGGAGTTCTGATACAGGCGTTTCAGAATACTTCGGCTCTCCATCTGCATGTAACTTGATTTGTCGATCCGTGCGATGTATACATTGTTCTTTCCTGACTTCTGTACCTCGAGGAATCCTTTTTCCTGCAGTCTTGACAGAAAAGAAAGGACCGTTGTGGGCGACAGCTTTCGCTCACGATCCAGCCGTGCCTCGATCTCCGACCTTGTCACCGGCTTATCCATGTCCCATATGATCATCATGATCTCCAACTCTGAATCTGGCAAACGTTTCATTGTCCGTGCTCCTTCCTGATCCCAAATATATTCTGCATATTTCACACACTTTTGCATATAAAACACAAACATCTTCGGCAAGTGTAGAATATGTTTATATTCTACACTTGCCGAAGATGTTTGTCAACAAAAAAGGGAGCTTTCGCTCCCTTTTTTCAGTCATTAATATGACGGATCGCATCATATGCCCCGTTGAACATATTCGAAATATCGTCTGATGAAAGTTCCTCATTGTTTTCCAGCGTCTTGTCCATGATCTTTAACAGCTGCTCCTGGAGACGGGATTTCTGGGAAACCACGTCGACTGCCCCCGGTTCTTTGAGGTCGTCATACATCTTCCCGTAAAACTGCAGCAACTGCTGGTTGGTCGTCTCCCTGCATTCTACAATATTTCCCAGCGCCAGTGCCTTTTCCCCACAGGAACCGCTCTCCATCTGCCGCAGCTCTGCGATCGCCTGGTTCAGATACTCTGTCTGCTGTCCGATTCGCTCGATCTGTTCCAGACAGTATTCCATCGTATATTTTGACTGTCCGCCTGCGGCGTGAATATCTGTACCAGTATTTACCGGTACCTCATCCGCTGTGCCATTCCCGACGATCTCATTTTCCATCATTTTATTTTCAATTGTCTGCTCTGACATATCGTTATCCTCCAAATTTTGCTCTGGCGGACACGCAAGGCATAGCATATTCCGCGCCAGAAAGCGTGCCCTGCCCTGTTTCACGAGCCCCTTAGCCCTCTTCAGGTAAGTCGTCCCGTATTTTTTGCCGTTTTCATCGACCACAATAATGTTTTTTGTCATGGGTGTCTCCCCCTTGCTTCGATTTTGTCATGCACTTGTAAAAGGTCTGCGTTTTTTGTCATGGGTGTCTTCCCCGCCTCTTCTATTCAGTATAATATATTTCTCAGACAAATACAATAGCCATGTTATCGGGATTCCATCACTTTTGACAAATTCTGACATATACTATTCTATACATCGATACATTTAGGCAAGAAAGGCGGCGGTTACGAAATGTCTCAAAGTCATAACAGAAAACCATTTCTCCGTCTGGATCACGTAAACTTCTCGTACTACAGTAATCTCGGCGAAGTAAACGTTTTGAACGATATCAGTCTCTCCATCGAGAAGGGCGCCTTTGCGGCGCTGGTCGGTCCGAGCGGATGCGGCAAATCCACGATCCTCTCCCTGATCGCGGATCTGCTCAAGCCGGTGGGCGGGTACATAACCTTTTATTCAGAGGACTTTAACGCTCCGCGTATCGGATATATGCTCCAGCATGACCATTTGCTGGAATGGAGAAATGTCTACCAGAACATAACGCTCGGTCTTGAGATCCAGAAAAAGAAAACGGCAGAAAACCTGGCGCTGGTCGACAGCCTGCTCGAGAAATATCATCTGTCGCACGTCAGGAATCAGAAACCGTCGGCACTTTCCGGCGGAATGCGTCAGCGGATCGCGCTGATCCGGACGCTTGCGATCCGTCCGGACCTCCTCCTGCTCGACGAGCCGTTCAGTGCGCTTGACTACCAGACCCGGATCAATGTGTCAAAGGACGTGCACGATATCATCAAGTCCGAACAAAAGACTGCGATCCTTGTGACACATGACATCTCCGAAGCGATCTCCATGGCGGATGTCGTCTATGTACTCACGAAATCTCCCTGCACGATAAAGGACGTCATTCCGATCGAGTTTGAAGCCAATGGGATCCGGCGGGAGGATATGCGCAAATCAAGTCTTTTTCAGGATTATTTTGATAAGATATGGAGGGAAATGCAGGATGAAAACACAGAAAAATAACCAGGAAACAGACATACAGTCTTCGGCGGTTACTACAGGACAGAAAAAATATCTGCGTCACCAGAAGCTGCAGAAGCTATATATCTTCTGGAGCCGGATACTGATCTTTATCGCCTTTTTGATGCTGTGGCAGATATCTGCCGATTTCGGGTGGATCGACAGTTTTTATTTCAGCTCACCGACTGCCATCTCCCAATTGTTCTGGCACGATATCGCAGACAGATCTCTGCTGATCCATATTGGCATCACGCTGCTGGAATCCGGTATCAGCTTTGTGCTGATCATCGTGTGTTCCGTACTGATCGCAACATTTTTCTGGTTTTATCCTTCTTTGGGAAAAATGTTCGAACCCTTTCTGATCGTGCTGAACAGCCTTCCAAAGTCCGCGCTTGCACCGCTGATCATTGTCTGGCTCGGAACGGGCCCCCGCACGATCATCCTGTGCGGGATATCGGTCGGGATCTTTGGATGTATCCTCAATCTGTATCAGTCCTTTGAACAGACGGATCCGGAAAGGCTGAAACTGATCGAGACACTGGGCGGCACAAAGCTGCAGGCCTTTACAAAAGTAGTATTTCCAGGAAACATCCCCACGTTCATCTCCCTGTCAAAAGTCAACATCGGACTTGCGCTCGTCGGCGTCATCATCGGGGAATTCCTTGCCGGAAGAAAGGGGCTCGGGTATTTGATCATCTACGGCAGCCAGGTTTTCAAGCTCGATCTGGTGCTCATGAGCATCGTGATCCTCTGCGTGATCGCCATGGTGATCTACGGGCTGCTGAATCTGCTGGAAAAGAAGATCAGTTATTAAAATACTGTAGAAAAATTTTATCCGGCGTGCAGAGAATCCTGTTCATTCCCCGCACGCCGGATCATCATACCAATGCCATCATGACTCTGCCGGTTCCCCTGTAGACATTTACAAGGCCCTCACCCGATGCGGCAGAACCGACAAGCGTTTTCGTCGTCCGCTCAACTGTAAAGCTCAGGCTCGGAGACCAGCACACGGCATAGTTTCCGTCAATCTTCAGAACGTCATTGTCGAGCTCGACTGTCACAAGTTCTTCTCTCGGACAGGGCGATTCCAGCAGGCAGATCCCATTTCCCTGTACGCTGAGGTTGAACAGTCCCTCCCCGCCCATCAAAGCGCCGCTCACGGAATTGATGGGTACCGTCTTGAGCGTGAGTCCCATGCTCGCATAGTAAAATCCGTCATTCATCACCATCGCGCCGCCCCACTCGCGGATATCCTCGATGATCAGATGCTTATATGTAGGCTCCAGGATCAGCACACCGTCGCCTGTGTACTCCGGTTTGATCCCTCTCTCGCCCGTGACCGCGCCGCCGAAAGCTTTTCTCACAAGGTCACCCGCGCTCTTTACCCCGGTCTCTACAGACACATTGCCGACCATCACCTGCATCGCACCCGCACTGACCGTCCACCTGTTGTTGTTCAGACTGATGATCACCTGTCTCTTGCAGACATTCATTCTGGACGCGTAGTACTCTGTCATTGCCTCCGCCTTGCCAAGCGACAGATCCCGGATCATCTTTATGATGGTTACGCCTGCCTGCTCGTTTTCACTCACGATCTCCACATTTTTGTTGTCAAGTAAATTCAGGATATTTGTTCCCATTTTCACATCTCCTTTTTATTTTTATAAACTTTTCCAAACGCGCCATCGCATACATCGTTTATCGCAATTATCACAATGCAGGAAATTGAATCAAGCGTACCGATCAAAGCGCTGACTGCGCCGCACAGTCCTCTCTCTCATAAACAATTCCCACCCTTCATTGAGACTTTTTTGAATACCTGCTCAAAAAACTGCAGAAATCCGTCCTCCACCGCCACCTGCTCCAGTTCTGACTCGGGCAGGTCATAAAAATATTTTCCGGTCCGAAGGTCAATGGACAGACTGTCCAGCGGAAAACCCTTCCTGCGGATCCCGGAGTGCGGCTCTGCAGTGATCAGGAACTTTGCACTTTCCATGGAGGGATCCATCGCCTCGAACAGCCGCGCCTCATCGTACACAAAGCAAACGGCATTTTTATATCTGGCCGTCAGATCGCCGTATTTCCGGGCAAGCCCCGAATAATGCGCTCTCATCTCCTCATCTGTGAGATACCTGCCATGGACTGTCCGCACATGGACACCCGGCTGGTCTGCATCCGGCACATTGTCAAAGTACAGCCCCGAATCACACGAGAACACCGGCATGTGAAACGCCTCGTAATACGCCACTGCCTTCTGATGCGCATTCTCCAGCGGCGTACTGCCATCTTCAGGCACTTTGGGGATCTCCAGCTCCAGATCCTTCAGACCGATGAGCTCTATGTTGTATTTCTCATTCAGACTTTCCAGTCTGCTCTTCATCGCTGACAATTTCGCGGAATTGCCTGTTCCGTATAAAATCTTCATTCTGTATCTCCGTGTAAAAAAAGACGCAGCTACAGCCACGTCTCTCATCAAAAAGCTTCCAAAGGGACTCGAACCCTCGACCTACTGATTACGAATCAGTTGCGC
>ERZ778517.792-NODE-792-length-29405-cov-9.276286_pt1 | contig 29405 bp, 13 predicted proteins | sample MGYA00510341_ERZ778517 | MGnify/ENA primary metagenome ERZ778517 (study PRJEB29527, sample SAMN07138964) | mouse gut metagenome | material: feces | host: mouse | place: China:Nanjing | collected 2016-01-25 ...
AAAGTTTGCGTATTTTGCGGCAAGGACAATGTGATTGATTACAAGGATACAGCAAAGTTAAAGAGATATGTATCTGAGAGAGGCAAGATTCTTCCTAGAAGAATTACAGGAAACTGTGCAAAGCATCAGAGGGCGCTTACTGTGGCAATCAAGAGGGCGCGTCATATTGCATTGATGCCTTATACAATCGACTGATAGTATCAAACATAAGGAACCGGCGGATGATAAAGCTCTGCCGGTTTTTTTACTTTTATTCTGATGCTTTTTATTTCTGGGAAAAAGTGGTATACTATAAAAAATTGAAAATTTTACGATAGGTAAAGATGGGGGGATTCATATGGAGTATTCAACTGTATTGGACAAGTTTTTGCGCTATGTAAAGATTGATACACAGTCGTCGGAGGAAGCTGCGGATAAAGTGCCGTCCACGGAGAAGCAGCGGGATTTGGCAAAGCTTTTGTATGAAGAGCTTGTGCAGCTTGGGGCAAGTAATGTGCGGTATGACGCGGAGCACTGTTATGTCTATGCTGTCATTCCGTCAAATATGGATGGGAAGGATATTCCGGCAGTTGGGTTTATTGCACATATGGATACCTCTCCTGCTGTAAGCGGAAGAAATGTCAACCCGCGGGTGATTGAAAATTATGACGGTAACGATATTGTCCTGAATCCGGAAAAAAATATCGTCACCTATGTCTCGGATTTTCCGATGCTGAAAAACTGCGTGGGAAAGCGTCTGGTGGTGACGGACGGCAATACACTTCTCGGCGGGGATGATAAGGCAGGCGTGGCGGAAATCATGGCTATGGCAGAGCAGCTGCTGACACATCCGGAAATAAATCATGGAAAAATCTGCATTGGCTTTACACCGGACGAGGAGGTCGGAAACGGTGTTGAATATTTTGACATCAAAGGATTTGGCGCGGACTGCGCGTATACGGTAGATGGCGGTGAGCTTGGCGACATGAGCTACGAGTGCTTTCATGCCGCAGGCGCTGTGCTCACTGTCACCGGAAAGAGTGTCCATCCCGGCTATGCAAAAAATATTATGCGCAATGCCATTAAGCTTGCATATGAGTTTATCGGCGCGCTTCCCGATGAGTGCCCGGAGAACACTGAGGGATATGAGGGATTTTACCATGTGGACAGCATCAGGGGAACGGTGGAGGAAGCGTCCGCGGAGTATATTATCAGGGATCATGACAAGGCAAAATTTGAGCAGAGAAAGGCTGTTTTTGTCAGCACCGCGGAGAAGCTGAATGAAAAATATGGTGCGGGTACATTTCATGTGGATATGAAGGATTCCTACTGCAATATGCGTGAAATGATAGAGAAGGAGATGTATATTGTTGACAATGCCGTGGAAGCCATGAAACGTGCGGGTGTGGAACCGAGGATATCGGCGATACGCGGCGGAACGGATGGGGCGCGGCTGTCATTTGACGGCCTGTTATGCCCGAATCTGTGTACTGGTTCCGAGGGGCATCATGGCAGAAATGAGTTTGCCTGTGTGGAGGATATGGAGAAGATTGTGGAAATCCTGTTAAATCTGATTGATATTTATGCACATTTTTAGGGATTGCGACTTTAACAGACAAAATCCGCTATGGAACTTTATATGAATTAATGGTATACTAGATAAGAAATAATAAAGATAAGACTTTTCGTGTCCCGAAACGTGTTTACGGGAGGTATCATACATGAAGCAGAAAGTAAGATTAAAAGGACATTTGAAAATATATCTTCAGACAACCCTGATACTTGGCATCTTTTTGGCTCTGGTAAACGTTGGAATTTATTTTTTAAATATTAAGGCTGGCATCTGTGTTTCAGGCTTTTTGGCATTCTATCTGATTGTGAACAGTGCGCTGCTGTACCGGAATAAGCCCATCATCATGAATGAATTCATTGACTTTGCGACGCAGTATGGGCAGGTTCAGCGAAAGCTCCTGCGGGATCTGGAGCTTCCGCATGTGCTGATGGATGAAGCGGGCAAGATTATATGGACAAACATTGCTTTTGAGCGGATTATCCACAAGGAGAAAGGATACCGTAAGCCCATCAGTACTGTTTTTCCGGCTGTAACAAAGGACAAGCTTGAATTTGACGAGGATATGGAGATGGAACTCTCTTTTGAGGAACGGGAGTATATCCTGAAGCTAAAGAGAATTTCCATAAAGGATGTGCTGGATAACAGTGAAGTGTTAGAAAGCGCCGGAAATGAGAATTTTCTGATAGCAGGCTACCTTTTCGACGAGACGAACCTGAAACGTGCGCTTCGTGAGAATGACGAGCAGAGCCTTGCCGTGGGAATGATTTATATTGATAATTACGATGAGGCGCTTGAGAGCGTTGAGGATGTCAGAAGGTCACTTCTGATGGCGCTGATTGACAGGAAAATCAATAAATACATTTCGTCCGTGGACGGCATTGTCCGCAAGACGGAAAAGGACAAGTATCTGGTGATAATCCGCAAGAAGGCGCTGTCGAACCTGAAGGAGTCCCGCTTTGATTTGCTGGAGGATGTCAAGACGGTCAATATTGGAAACGAGATGGCTGTCACCGTGAGTATCGGTATGGGTGTTGATGCGCCTACATATATTCAGAACTGTGAGTTTGCGCGGACGGCAATTGATCTGGCGCTGGGGCGCGGCGGCGACCAGGCAGTGGTGAAGTCGCCGGATTCCATCGTATACTATGGTGGAAAGAGCCAGCAGATAGAGAAGAATACACGCGTGAAGGCGCGCGTGAAGGCGAATGCCCTTCAGGAGATTATCACGAGCAAGGACAAGGTGCTGATTATGGGACACCGCCTGGCGGATGCCGATGCGTTTGGCGCGGCAGTGGGTATCAGCTGTATTGCAAGGGCGCTTGACAGAAAATCGCATATTGTCATCAATGATATCACGACTTCAGTAAAGCCATTGGTCGAACTGTTTCGGGACAGGAATGTGTACGAGGAGGATTTTATCATCAGCAGCGCCGAGGCGCAGGAGATTGCGGACAGCAGTACGGTACTGGTGGTGGTCGATGTGAACAAGCCCAGCATAACGGAGTGCCCGGATTTGATTCGCAGCTGCAAGACTGTGGTAGTCCTCGACCACCACAGGCAGAGCTCGGAAGTGATAGAAAGCGCTACCCTGTCGTATGTGGAGCCGTATGCGTCGAGCACCTGCGAGATGGTCGCCGAGGTGCTTCAGTATATAGCGGGCACGGTCAAAGTGCGGAGCAATGAGGCGGACTGCATGTACTCGGGCGTTATGGTGGACACGAACAACTTTACGGCGAAAACCGGTGTGCGGACGTTTGAGGCGGCAGCGTTTCTGCGCAGATGCGGTGCGGATGTGACAAGGGTCCGGAAGATGTTCCGGGATGGCGTCAAGGAGTACAAGGCAAAGGCGGAAGCAATTCGAAACGCCGAGATTTACAAGAACGCCTATGCCATGGGAATCTGTCCCTCGGAGGGGCTTGACAGCCCGACGGAGGTCGGGGCGCAGGCGGCAAATGAGCTGCTGGATATCAATGGCATTAAGGCAAGCTTTGTGGTTACGGAATATAACGGTAAGATATATATATCTGCAAGGTCAATTGATGAGGTCAATGTGCAGATTGTCATGGAACGCCTCGGCGGCGGCGGACATATGAACATTGCAGGGGCACAGCTGTCTGATACCACTCCGGAGAGGGCGATATTTGTCGTAAAAGACATACTGAACCAGATGTTGGAGGAAGGCGCCATTTAGGAGGGTATTTCATTAGAATACAGAAAGGACAAGCATTATGAAGGTAATTTTATTGGAGGACGTAAAATCAGTGGGAAAGAAAGGCGATTTGGTAGAGCTCAAGGACGGATATGCCAAAAACTGCATTCTCCCCAAGAAATTAGGCGTGGAAGCTACCGACGCCAACATGAACACATTAAAGCTTCAGAAGAAGAACGAGGAAAAGATAGCCAGGGAGCAGCTGGAAGCGGCGCAGGCCTTTGCAGCAGAGCTTGAACAGATGACTGTCAAGGTAGAGATAAAAGGCGGAGAGGGCGGAAAAACATTTGGCTCGGTATCGTCGAAGGAAATTGCGAAGGCTGTCGCAGACCAGTACAACAGGGAGATTGACAAGAAAAAAATACAGCTGAATGAGGCGATAAAAATGGCTGGCACACATGAGGTTACAGTCAGGCTGCATCCAAAGGTATCAGCAAAGCTCAGGGTACATGTCGACGCAACGTAAAACGTTTTGTGTACTTAGGATAAGGGAGGGACATTGGTTATTATGCCGGAAATGGATGAGGCGGTTTTAAAAAGGGTCCTGCCTCACAGCATAGAGGCAGAGCAGTCGGTAATCGGATCCATGCTGATGGACAAGGAGGCTATTACCGTAGCGAGTGAACAGATTAGCGGCGATGACTTTTATGGAAAGCAGTATGGCATTTTGTTTGATGCCATGGTGGAACTAAATGACGAGGGAAAGCCGGTAGACCTCGTGACACTGCAGGAGCGGCTCAAGGAAAAAGGCGTGCCGCCCGAGATTTACAGTCTGGAGTACATAAGGGATGTCATGGACGCGGTTCCGACATCCGCAAACATAAAATATTATGCCAATATTGTTGCAGAGAAGGCGGTACTGCGGAAACTTATCCGCGTGAATGAGGAGATAGCAAACAGCTGCTACGCGCAGAATGACTCCCTGGAGGCTATTCTTGAAACCTCGGAGAAGAGCATTTTTGATATTGTACAGAAGAGAAACAATGGGGAATTTGTACCGATTCGGCAGATTGTCATGAATGCGATGAACCTGATTGAGGAGGCATCCAAAAATAAGGGCGCCGTCACGGGTATTGCGACAGGATTTCTTGATTTGGACTACAAAACTGCCGGATTCCAGCCGTCCGACCTGATACTTGTGGCTGCGCGCCCTTCCATGGGAAAAACGGCGTTTGTATTGAATATTGCACAGCATGTCGCATTCCATGACGGCAAGGCAGTGGCAGTTTTTTCGCTGGAAATGTCAAAGGAACAGCTGGTAAACCGTCTGCTGTCCCTTGAATCAAAAGTGAACTCGCAGTCAATCCGGACAGGAAACATGAAGGATGACGAGTGGGAGCGCCTGATAGAGGGCGCAGATGTAATTGGCAGGTCCCGGCTGCTGATTGATGACACACCGGGTATCAGCATTGGCGAGCTTCGTTCCAAGTGCAGGAAATTTAAGCTTGAGTACGACTTGCAGATGATTATCATAGACTATTTGCAGTTGATGACGGGTTCGGGAAAGAACGAGTCCCGGCAGCAGGAGATTTCAGAGATATCAAGGTCGCTGAAGGCGCTGGCGCGAGAGCTCCATGTGCCGGTCATCGCCCTCTCGCAGCTTTCACGTGCTGTTGAACAGCGGCCGGATCACAGACCGATGCTCTCGGATTTGCGAGAGTCGGGCGCGATTGAGCAGGATGCCGATGTTGTCATGTTTATCTATCGCGATGACTATTACAATAAAGACACGGAGCTTAAGAATGTGGCAGAGATCATTATCGCCAAGCAGAGGAATGGCGCAATCGGGACGATTAACCTTGCCTGGCTGCCAGACTACACGCAGTTTGCGAATCTTGCAAAATAAAATAATGTATTATTTTTTACTAAAGAGGACAGGGTGGATACCGGTCCTCTTTTTATGCGCAGCCCCATGCAGAGGAAATATGCCGCTGAAGCGGCGCATGGGGGGGCGCGGCGGGCAGGGAACCCCTACTCGATCATAGAAATTTGACAAAATAGGATTGGATACGACAAGAAAGGAGATTGAAAGGTGGAAAAAGAGAGATATTTGATTAATGAAGCTGCGAAAGAGGTGCATGTGGAATCCCACGTGCTTAGATACTGGGAGGAGGAACTGGAACTGCCAATCGGGCGCAATGAGCAGGGGCACAGGATCTATACAAAAGAGGATATCGACCGTTTTATACAGATAAAAGACTTGAAAGACCAGGGACTGCAGCTTAAGGCTGTGAAAACTTTGTTAAACCAGATGTACAGTGAAGGAGAGGATGGTATGAGGGCAGATAATCCCTTTGCACAAAAGCAGTTGACAAAAATATCAAAGTTAGGAGAGACAAAGATGGTGCCATTAAAAAATTCGGAGGAAATTCGGTGGAACGAAAGATTCGGAAACAGGAAGCACGAGGAGGCCAGGGCTGCGGCTGACGAAGCTGCAAAGGATACGGAGGCGGCAGACGGCGGCAGAAGCAGTATGAAAAACATGATTGAGATAAAGGAGATGCATTCGCTTGACGAGGCAGGCGCATATACCGCGGAAAGCCCGGTAAAGGAGGCGACGAAGGAACAGACGATGCGTCTGCAGTATTTGTTCCAGAAGCTGATTAAGGAGGCTGTGGCGTCCAATAACGAGGAGATGGCAGAGCATCTTGTACAGCGTATATCGGAAAGCGTCAAAGGCGATTTGTGCAAGGAGCTTGACTATCAGTTCCGGCTGATGGAGGAGCGCGACGAGGAACGCATTACAGGAAGGTACGAACAGGAGGACAAGCGTAATGAGGAGTATTATAAGCGCATTGATGAACTGTTGCGGCAGTACAGCGGCAAGAGCGTAAAAATGAAAGAAAAAAATAAGGACAAGACAATCGCATTTCCAGGTTTTAAGGACAAGGAGAAGGAAAAAGCACAGCCTAAGGCGAAAAAGGAGTTTCATCTGTTCCGCAAAAATACGGAAGCAAAGACGGTGGAAGCAAAATAAAAGGAGTGTAGCCTAAAAATACCTCTTTTTTGGTAAGAATCAAGATATTACAATTCTTATCAGAAAGGAGGTTTTTTATGTCTGGGGGCAGACAATTGCAGATAGACAATACAAATAAAGATAATATTTGCAGACATGATTTGTGCATATTGCAAAATGAAACAATGGAAACATACAAAATTAACAAAAAGATATTGTGCATTGTAAAAAAAGATTGTAGAAATAAACGAAAAAAATATAGGGAAAAGGGGTTACTAAAAAGAAAAATGTTAAGTATAATCATTTATGTGGGACTGGCATTTTTTGCCAGAATGTTTATTGGACAATATAATAAATGACACGCGATACTGATTAACCTGATAAAACATGGAAGGAGACTATGATAATGTTTAGACGAAACCTGTTTAAGCATGCTTTGCTAAAACATGCGCTGCCAGTCATGCTGAGTGTGGCAATGGCATTCCAGTCAATGCCGGTGACAGCGCTGGCATCGGAGAGCCAGGCGGCAGAAGGGACAGCGGCAGACGAAAACACGCAGGCGGACAATATCGGCGAGAATGCCGGAGGTGTGCCGGAGTCCGGGGCAGGGCAGGATGCCGGGGCAGATACGGCGGCAGGCGCGGAAGCGTCAGAAACAACCAGCGAGACCGATGCTCCGGCATCTGGCGGGCAGTCGCAGGCGGAGGAGGAATCCGTGCGGGAGACTGGTGAGACCACTGACGGAGAAATGCAGTCGTCCGCTATCGAGACAGATGATGACGAGACTGAAACCACGGTTGGGATAGCGGCGGAGGGTGAGACAACAACCCAGCCGGCAGAAGACATGCCGGCTGTCACGACATCCGCGGCAAGGATTGTTCTTGACGACAGAAAGGCGGATGCCTACGCGCAGGCTGACAATGGATTTACCCGCGTGCTTGGCGGAAACGATCTGCACTTCATCACGGAGTATGTATCGGACAGTAAATGCAGCGCGTTCCAGCAGGCAGTGGGCAGCTGGATTCACGTCGAGGTTGACGGCGAGCCGATGGAGACACTCAAGGACAGGCTTACATACAAGTGGGTGCGGAAGGCAGCTGCTGAAGGAGAGACAGACACACCGTTTGTCAACGCATTTCCGACGGATGCAGGCAGCTACACGCTGACAGTCTCCATGGACTTATCCGGCGTGGACAGCATATGCAGCAAACTGGAAAAGGACCTGACGGTTCTCCTTACGATTGAGAAAGCCGAAACAGAGCTTGTGTTTGACAGGAGTGTCATGCCGGGAAAAACAGCGGCAGAATATATAGAGGAAGTAAACGAAAATTGTATCATCCGCTACAAGGATGGGAAATACAATGTCAGCAGGGACATCCTTGCGGCAAAGGATACCGCACTGCCGCTGCAGCTTTTTGTGGTGGATGAGAGCGGCGAGCGCAGGCCGATGGATGCGGCAGAAAGATTTGGCAGGGACATGGACTATGTCCTGACCATCGGGGACATTGCCCTCACGGAGCACGCGGCAGGAAACTACAGCCTTACCGTGGAGGAGTCCTATCGAATCAAAGTGGGAGAGCGCCAGAAGACACAGGTTCGTTTCACCCGGAAGGACGCCGGCGAGGACTTAATCCAGATATATAGCCCGGAGAAGGCATGGACAGTCGACGAGGTGGCAAAAGACCTTTTTGCGGAAGCCGTGACGGATGAGACAGGAGCCGTCACGAAAGCGGGCGGCGCGCCGACTGTGTTTGTGCAGGATAAGGATGGCGGGTTTGACACGGTTCTCGAGGGGGCAGTTCCGGAGGCGGCGTGGTATACGCGCATCCGCCTGAACAGCGGCAGTTCATACAAGGTGGACGAGGAAGCAGGCGAAATCGCGGATGGCGAGTATGTCTACAAGCCGGTGGAAGCGGAGCCTGCGGATGCTGGTGAGTACTATATCATCTGGCGCTATCCCGGTGATGAGGGCGCGTATGAAAAGTCGCACAGTGAGGCGGTTCGTTTTACCATTGACCCAGCCCCTGTTGTCATCAAAATAGACCCGGCAAGCCTGACGGCGGCAAATTTCCGTGACGGGATGACTGCGGCTGATGTCACAAAGGCACTGTCTGCCATTTCCTATGGGGTCTATCCCATGGTAAAAAATGAGGAGACAGGTACAATGGAGGCAGGGAGCGAAGCGCTGGAAACAGCTCCTGATTTCTGGGGAACGTCTTACAGCGGCAGCATCTTAAACAGTGACAAGGACAAGACACAGTACTATGTGCCGGAGTTTATCCTTGAGCGCCGGGTTGCCAGCGTGACAAGGAAGGATGAGGAGCCGGTTGACGTTGACCCGAGAACAGTCGAGTGGGAGGAAGTCACAGGGGCGCTCAGGGTCGTGACAGAGGATGCGGATGAGCTAAAAGAAATCGACCTTCCAGACGCCATATTGGCGTCAACACTGGAATCGGTAGCGTTTACGTTCCGGGTGCGCTTTACAGGCTACAAGGTTTTATATGATAATGACGGCAAAAAGCTTCAGTCTCCGAAAGGGAGACTGCTGATAACGGACGTGACCACCAACTCGGCAGACAGAAACCATCTTGTGGACATCACGTCAAAAACGCTTGAGGACACGGCGCTGGCCGTGCCTGTTGAGGGGATGCGCACCGAGCGCGTGCAGATTGTGACGGATGACATTGTGACTGCGTTTATGGCAGACAACAAGGAATCGCTGGAACCACAGGCTGATTCCGGCGCGGATGGCGGCATTCGCCAGGGCACGCTGGAAAATCCGGCAGCAAAGATTTATGACCAGAAGGCGCTTTTTGGGAACCGCGCGTCCTATAAGCAGGCAAAGGTTTACCAGGTCAGTGCGGATGGCGGAATCGGCGACGCGCTTCCGGTTGCTTCCACGGATGATGTGCTCTCCTATACCTGGAGCTATGCGACGCTGGACAGCTATGAGGCATTTCTGAAAAAGTGGGATGCGGAACAGAGACAGTACAGGGATTTTGACGAATTTCTGAGTAAGAACGAAGGGGAGCTTGGCTGGACGGACGCGGCGGACGGCACATTTGACACCTTTAAAGGTGTGGGCTTTTACCGGCTGACAGTAACCTACAACGATCCGGAGTACGTGTACCAGTCTGCAAAGGCAGCGGTATATTTCAAGGTTGTCAGGCAGGAAGTTATTGTCGTTCCTGTCGCACGCTATGTCAAGGACGGCGAGAATATTTCATCCATGAAAAGAGGGCTGGGAAAGGTCAACAAAGAGGACTTTACCATCTATAAGCTGCCCCACAACAGCATGGAGGAATACAATGCGCTCACCGATGACAGCAGGGGAGACTATGCACTCCCGACAGATGAGGAAATCGCTGCCTACGGGGCAGAAAACGGGCATCAGCCGGATATGGAGCTTGCCGGTGTTCAATGGCAGGTTCTGCGAAAGGCAAAGGATCCTGCATCCGGACAGGACAAGGAACCGGCAGAATGGATTCCGGCGGACGGCACCGTTTTTGACAGGGATTTTACCTACGGTGTGGCAGTGCACTGGACTGGCAGGATAGCATGGCTTGAAGGCAATGACCGCATAAAGGGCTTTAACTACACGACATGGGACGAGAAGACCTATCAGCAGACTGAAGAGGAGCGGCATCACGAGTCGGTTGCGCCTGTCAGCTTCTATGACCAGCAGATTTATGTTGAGGCGGACGCGGAAAAAATCAAGGTGCTGGGACATGTGTACGACGGAGAGCCGGTCGACCTGAATAAGGTGGTACAGGCGCTTGGCTTTTTCACGGACGAGGCGCTGACGGAGGAAAGCAGGATTCCGGCGGAATCCATCGTGAACACAGGCGACAGCTATGACCCTGCAAAGATAAACATATACTGGGTAAAAAATGGGAACTGGTATGAAAATAAGAATGCCGTATACGGCGGGACATACACCCTCGGGCTGCGGTATGAGGGCGGCGCGTTAAGGATGGGGGCAGATGCGGCAGCGTCGGCGCAGGACAAAAGCGCGTCGGTAACATATGCGCCGCTGTCTGAGAATGGGCGGAAGCTCTGCACGGATGTGACGCTTACAGTCAGTCCGCGTGAAATCACCATTACACCAAAGACCTTGCCCACAGACATCCTCTATGCGGGTGAAAAGGCGGACGCACTCCTGACGGAGGGGATTGATGTCCAGGGCATCGTTGAAAAAGACCAGGTATTTTTTGACTATGCGGAGATCGCGGCAGGAAGCTTTGACGTGACATGGGACGGAAAAAACGAGGACGGAACGGACAAGGAAGGCTTCGCATATAAGTACAATATTGACAAACAGGGCGGTTATCCCGCGTTTAACGGTGCGGCTTCCTATATTATCCAGCGGGATGACAGGGAAATCAAGGCACCGGATAAGGAATACCTGCGGTTTGGCGGCAAATATACCATCAAGCTGACAAACGACCTGGTATCGCCGTTGCAGGAGAGCTACACGGTTACCCATGGGACGGCGGCGGTCGTGATAGACCAAAGGGGCAGTGCGGACATCACGGCGATTAACAGCACACTTTCCGCAAAAGGCATCGCCTATGACTTTGACGGCGCGACGTATACCATAAAACCGCGCGGGGCGGTCAAGTTCTATGACAGCAAGGAACCGCAGACGGTCATTGGCAGGAATGGAAAGGAAACCTTACAGGACACCAATATTCTTGGCTTCCAGATTTATGCGCCGAAGGAGTATTGGAATGATTTTGGTGCGGCAAAAGAGCATTTTGTCTACCAGAATGCCATCTGGAACGCGGGGGGATATTTCCGCAGTTCGGATACATGGAACCAGAACCGCTATATTAAGGTCGTGTTTCCGCTTACGGAGGAGGACACCGCAAAGACATTCTGCATCACATGGGAGGACGGATATACAGAGACCTTCACGCTTGCCGATGTTGTGCTTGCCGACGACTTCACCAAGGCTGTTGCGCCAAAATCCATGGCGTTTAACGGCGTTGTCTCCAAGATGGCGGTAGGTGAGCGGCAGCAGCTCAACCTCAAGATTACAAAGGCGCAGATGGGTGATGTGATTCGCATCCGGTACCGTATCAAGGGCGGGGCGACAAAAAACGAGTATATCAGCCTTGACCCCGAGACTGGCGCGGTGACGGCGCTCAGGGCAGGGAAGGAAGCCACTGTGATCGAGGCGTACCCTGTGTATGAGAATGCGGATGGGGAATTCGTGCCTGTCAGGGACAGCAAGGGAAAAGAGGCAAAAGCAGCGTCGACAAAGATTACGGTCAGGGAGGTGACAGCATCCTCCGTGAAGAAAATCACGGCGCTCGACGAGTCTGCAAAGCTGTATTTTACAGTGCCAGATGACGGATACCGCAGGGAAATTTACGTGGTGGATGTCACAAAGGGCACAGCGTATGAGAACAGAAAGAAATGGAAACCGGCTGATTTTGACACGGCGATTGCCGACATGAAAAACGGCCAGTGGAAGGCTGCCGGATTTGCAGTGCAGCCAGTCTATTCCTATGCAAAAAATGAGAAGCTGGATGCAAAGGCGCTGAACAGGGAGTACGACAAAAAGCTCAAGGCGCATATCGAGAAAATAGCAGGAATCGAGGCAGGGCATGAGTATATTTTCTATGTGAGGAATGTCAGTGCGGCGAGAATGCTCGATGACGGCTCGGTGGTGGCGCTTTCCGCAGGCGGGGTGGTCAAAAAATTTAAGACCACAAAGCCGCAGGTACAGGATTTGGCACTTGACTTTACCATTAAGGCCAGTGATGCGGACAAGAAAAACACGGTGACACATCCGGTGAATCCGGACGGAACCATTGACATGGACACCTATACGGTTGAGCTGTCCGCAAAGAAGGCACAGCTGAATGTGTACGGATATTTTTCCGACAGGGCAGGCGGAAATGACGCCGCCGAACAGCCTGACCAGCGCAGATATTCGCTTGTCCCGACCCTCAAGGAGGAGAAGGCGGCGCTCAAAAATTACCTGATGCCAAAGCTTGGCTACACCATATATGACAGTGAGGAGGACGAGCCGTTTGAACCCGGTCTGGAACAGTCAAGATATGCCCAGATTAGCAACAAGGGCCTGATTACCCTCAAGGGTGTCGACCTCAATGGCAGAAAGACCGTGTATATCTACGTGAGGGACAATGCGCAGCACGAGTATGACTATGGTTATGATGCGCAGATAGCGCTGACCATCACGGCAGTTCCGGCGTCGGTTGCCGGGAAAAAGGTCAAAATGACAGTGGGTCAGACGATTCGGCTGTCTGACTGCCTTGAGTACAAGGACGCAAGGAAGAAAAAAATACCGGACTACCGTTCCTGCGGCATCACAATGACAAAGGAAATGATTGCGGCGGCAAAGGAAAACGGATTTGAAATCAAGGATGTGGGAGCAGACAGGCTCGAGCACGACTGGGAAATTACGGCAGTTTTTCCAAACAAGGCAGGCTTTGACCTTGCAGTGACCGATTTCGACGCCGACGGCAGTCCGATGGAGACGACGGTGAAGCTGGCATCGGCACAGATTGATGCGGTGAAAGGGCTGAAAGTGACCTATGTGGATAACAGGTCTGTCACGGTTACCTTCACACATCCCGCAAACAGCAACGAGGCGGATGACGGAAGCGTATATGACTATGCGGTTGAAGTGAAGGATGCAAGGGGCAATGTGGTTGATAAGGTTGTCATTGGCAATCCGTACAGGATTTCTGACATTGACAATGTGGATGCAAAAGAGCTTAAGAATGCGCTGTCATGGCTTCAGTACAAGAAAACAGATATAGATGAAGCGACTGGAAAAATAAAAGTCGATGGAAGCTCAACATATCCTGCATTTAACTATTATACGGGAACCAGGGCAAAAACAAAAACGTTTGCCTATACATTTTACAACACAAAGCTTGTCAAGCTTTCTTCCTATACAATTTCTGTGACACCGCTGTATAGAAACCAGAAGGCGGAGAAGACAGCTACCGTCAGGACAAAGACAACGAATCTTCCTACAAGCTATAACAATGTCGATTTAACAGGGGATTTGGAGCACAGGCTTGGCGGTTGCAGTATTAATATTTACAGCTATCAATTGTACAAGGATGACCCGAATCAGAATAACTATGGCAAACCGATTACCAAACCATACCGGTTTATTGCCGGGAATATTTATACACTGTCCCTTGGTATCTACAATATATCAACGAAGGAGAGGGTATGTGACCCGCTGACATGGAAAAGCAGTAATACAAAGGTTGCTACTGTCAAGGGAAATCCAGGCACATTTTCTGCGACCTTTAAGACACTGAGCCCGGGCACGACGACCATTTCACTGACTTCGAAGATTACCAAAAAAGTCATTGCGCGGTGGATGGTCACGGTATATGCAGTCAAGGACGGCAGCGGCTATGGCGGTGACTATGAGCCGGCATGGAACAGCTTCTATGAGAAGATTCTGGCACTATACGACCCGGACTACGAGGGACGGCTGGAAGTATTGTCGGAGGACGTTCCGCTTGTCATCAAAAATGACGACCCGGAAACAGAGACATGGGTATCGTTTACCGCGCCGCATTATGGCACGTACCGTTTTCAGATTCCGTCCAATACGTTTTACGACGGCAGTGACGGAAGGGTGATAGCGGACAAGACAAATAAAATTTTCCTTGAGAAAAACCAGAAGGTCTATTTCAGGGTAAAAGGCAATAGGACCGTGACCGTGACAGGCAGCGAGCTTGTCAGGCTGACAAAGGCACATACAAAGGAGTCGCCGCTCGAGGTGAAAGCCGGAAGCGATGTCACCTTTACTGCGTGGGAGGACAATGTCTACACATTCTACCAGAATGGAAAGAAGCTGGAGGACAAGAAGCTCAGGGCGGGCGAGACCGATATCTTCAACGTGAAAGAGGATGGAAACATGTATGTCACCTGCCGCGAGGAGGTGGCAGCGGAGGAATTAAAGCTTGGAAGCCACCCGACAAGCACTGTCGAGCTTGACATGGACAACCAGGTCAGGTATGTCAGCTTTACGGCAGGCACCGCAGGCGTTTATACATTTGCGTACAAAGAGACAGACGGCGTGGTGGTGAATTTCACGACCGCGGCCGGGGACGCTCCGGTCAGGGTAGAGCCTGACATAACAAATGGGGCGGAGGAGACAGTCAGGAGCTTCCGCCTTGCGGAAGGGGAAAAGCTTGTCATTGAATGGAAGGCAGTTCCCGAAATCACTGACGCGGAGAAGCGCTTTACCGTATCTGTCACCGTGACAGGGGCGGAGCAGCGCAGAAAAATTGAGGGTGCAACGATTGCGATACCGAAAGGGACGACGGAAATCGTGGAGTACGCCGTGCCGTCATTTACGACAGAAAAGGCACAGTTTTATTTCGGGGTAAATGGCGAGGAAGGCAGCCGGATTGAGAAGTACTATGACAAGGATTATGATGAAGTCGACATCGAGGGAGACTGCCTGACCGTGTCTAAAACTTCCGCCATCCAGGCTGGTGACAGCATGTACATCCAGGTGACGGCAGGGAATGGCGCAGAGGGAGACACCGAGGCGAAGGACGCGGCGCTGACCGTAACGCAGGTGCCTGTCACGGCGATTACCGACACGGCAGCTGTCACAATTGACAATGATACGCGGAAGTGGTATACCTTTACCGCGCCAAAGGACGGCTATTATGCGTTTGGCGCCACAGTCGCAGCGCGTGCCAGTGAGGATACAACACCGATGCACACTGTGTCCGTTGACATCTGCAAAGAATTGTTTGGCAGCGCCGATGTGGCAGCAAGTGTCAAAACAGAGAAGATTCTTTCCATGAAGACAGGAGAGAAGCTTGCGCTGAGACTGAACCACAATACAGTTGCCGACATTGTGAAGGATGACGGAACAACAGTGGCGGTAAAGTCAGATGTGACCGTGTCAGTCAAGACACTGGATATCCAGCGGCTGGTACTGGACGAGGAGAAGACGGTGGAACCGATTGCTGCGGAAAGCCAGGAAGTGCGCTATTATTCGTTCACGGCATCGGTGCGGGCGGATTACACCATCTCATGGAAGCCCGCAGACGCAGCAAAGGACAATGCGAACGTGACGTTTTTGACATCGCCAGGATCCACGCAAAGCAGCGTGGTGCAGGGAAGCTATACAAGGACATTGAATGCCGGAGAGACGGGATATATCAAGGTATGGGCGAATGATGCAGAAAGTGCAAATCCTGCCAGCGGGGCATTGCTTGTGACCGCGGCAAATCTGCGCGCGGATGCCCTTACAGCCGGAGCGCCGTACTCGTTCACCCTTGAGGACAAGGATGAAAAGGGAGCAAAACAGATTGTTAGGTTTACGGCGGAGGAAGAGGGCGTATATGAAATTGCCACGACAGTTGGTGAGAATCCAGTCGATGGACTGTCCTATGCGTATCCGGAAATAAAGACTTCCGGCGGCATCGCGGTGGAGACGCCATACGGTTCTGTCAGCCTGAAAAAGGGCGAGACGGTATACCTGACACTGTCATTTTCCGCGAAGGGAAGTGTGGTCAGGGAGACAAAGGGTACTATTACAATCAGCTCGAAGACAAAAGAGCTTGTGGAGGAGTCGACAGAGATATCCGTGCCAAAGGACAGTGTTCAGGAGTACATATTCACCATACCCGAGACGGGCAGATACGAGTTCCGGGCAGATTATGACAAGGAAAAGGCAAGCGTCCAGTGGGCGTACGCGGATGGCAGCTACCTGATGAAGAATACGAAGGTAAAAGCCACTGTCACAGGGCTTGACGAGACAGCCGGGGCATCCGTGAAGCTGTACAGGCCGGCATTGATTCATACCAGCGTGTTAAGCGTGGGCATGAACCCGATTGCAATCGAGACAGGCAAAACCCAGTACTATGAACTGAGTGTAAACACGCCTGTAAATTACAGCTTTGACGTTTCGGCAATAGAGGATGGCAAGGCAGGCATCTCGATGGAGCGCGTGATGAACAAGGAGAACACATGGAGAGGGCTGTCAGACGGCGCGTCCGTGTCAATGAAAAAGGATGACAGGATGATTATCAAAATGTCCTCCGCAAGCGCGAAAAAGGATGCGTCCTGCGTGCTGAACGTCACCGCAAACACAGAACTAAGGCTGGGTGGGAATGAACTCCACCTTGAGGCAGGCGAGACTGTGGGGCTGACATACCACGCGTATGAGACAGGCTACTACAGCTTCAACGTGAATCAGCCGGGCGGACAGCTTGTACTGAAAGCGGACGGCATCACAACGGTCGGCGACAGCTTTTACGATATTGCAAAGCTGAACGCAAAAGGCGCGCGCAGTTATACATTGACCAACGAGGGCAGCAGTGCAGCGGATGTTACCGTTACCATGAAGGCGGTCGAACCAGTCGCGGTCGAACCGGGCAAGGACGAGCCGGCAGCCACGGATGTTTCCATAGCCGCAGGCGAGTGGGCGCACTTTGCACTCAGAACATTCAAAAAAGGCACCTATGCAATAAAAATAGCCGACGCCGGAAAGGGTGCGGATTTGAAGGTATATCTGGGTAACGTCAATGCAGCAGGCGAACTGAAAAAAGCGGCTGACGGCGTATATCTGGAAAAAGACCTGAACGGAGAAACATTGCTGCGCATACAAAATGACGGCTTACAGGAGACAAAAGTGACAGTGAAGGTTACCCTGTGCGAGGCACAGCCATTACCGCAGGAGCCTGTCACACTCGGCAGAAATGAAAGCATGCTGGTCAGCTTTGTCGCCCCGGAGGAAAACAGGTACTTTATTGCAAAGGACAACAAACAGGTCACAATGACACTTGTTTCCCGAAACGGCGAACCAAGAACCGGGACAGTGGAGGATTACACAGAAGAACTTCTGGACAAGGGGGACAAGATTGTTTACAGACTGGCATATGAGCCGGCAGAGACGGATAAGAACGCGGAGGCGTCACAGACAGTCACCGCAAGGATAGCGCCTGTGCAGCCCGTCATTATCGAGGAGGAGGCAGTATCCGTCACGATTGCGGAAAACGACAGCCGGACAGTCTGGTACCAGCTTACGGCAAAGGAAGACGCCACCTATACGTTCGCGCTGGAAGATACCTATCATAATCCGGAGGATGTTACATTTGGATGCAGGTTCTATCGTGATATAAAGGCAAGTACGTCTGATAACAAGGCGGAACAGTACCTGAAAGCAGGCGAGAAGATATTTATCAAGGCACAATACACGGAGGCTGGCACCTATACGCTTTCGTATACCATGATGAAAGCGGCGACGGAGACAGGAACCACGGTACTTGATTTTTCGTATACAGGCGAGGAGCAGGAAGTAAAATTTGTCGTCCCGCGCGGTGGAATCTACAAGATTACCGCAGCCGCAATCAGGGGAAAATTTAAGGTTGCAGGAAGAATCGGCGGCAAAGAAGCGTTTGGCACATTCAACGCATCTGGCAGCAGGGATACGGTACTTTTCAATCAGGGCGATATCGTGACGATTACCATAACGGCAAATCAGGCAGGAAAGTCGTCTGTCTCACTGCGCATCGAGGAAGTGAGCGTGGCGGACACGCTTGAGCCGGGCAGGGAAGTGAGCGGACTGACCGACACGGCAAAGGACCGTTATTATGAGATGCGCGTAAAGGAAAAAGCGCTGTACGCAGTCACGGCAGGCGGTGAACCCGCAGTTACGTACGTATGCACCAGAAATGGCGCTGTGCAGGGCGAGACGGCGCTGAATGGTACGGATTACGTGGATCTGGATGTGAATGACAGAATTATTTTGAAGGTTCCAGAGACGGAATCGGAAAAGCTCTACACAGTCAGGATTGAAAAGGTGGACGCCATTTCCCTGGACGGCAAAAATACCGAGGAAAGTCCGTTTGCGGCTGACGAGGTGGAAAATGCCTACTATGGATTTACGACAGGGAAAGCATATGTCCGTTATACTGTTCCGGAAGACGGCGACTATTACATCGCAGTGCAGACGGTCAACGATGCCGTCAGCTATGATGGTCAGGTGACAGACACGCCGTCAGCAAGGACAGGCTCCGGGGAGACAGGCATACAGACACTTGCAAAGGGGCAGACGGTTACATTTACGTTTACAAACAATATGCCAAAGGACGAAAACGCACCGGAAAAGGAGTACAGTGAGGCAGTGTTCCGGTTTACGCTGAAAAAGGTCGCTGCCGCCAGTGATAACGCGATGAATGCAGGCGAGCCGAAGTCCGGCACGCTTGCGGCAAAGGAATCCGTAAGCTTCCAGTTCACCGCCGCGGAGGCAGGAAGGTATGTCATTGGTTTTAACGGCTCCAACTGTGTGCTGGACGGCGAATGGAATGATGGGAAGCGGCTTGCGAAGGATGAGTCGATTACGCTGACCATAGAAAATACGTCGGAAAAGGCAGGAAGCTATGAGCTGACAGTGACAAAGCTGACCCCGATACCCCTGACACTTGGCGAACCGGCAGAGACCCTGCTGGCGGAAGGGGAAGCAGTCCTTTATGAGTTTACCGCGAAAGGGACAGAGAGTGACGGCGCCATGTATCAGTTTTATTCGAATAAAGCTGGTTTTCTCTACACTGTCATTAACGCGGACGGCGAGGTAGTGTACGAGAGGAACGATGCAAATTACGGAAATTTTGAATACGAATTAAAGGAGAACGACAAGGTTGAGCTTTTGCTTGAGCATGGACACGGCAATGTCAACATCAGGATGACAGTCAAAAAGGTGGAATACATCCCTATAAAGCTTGGGGAAACCGTGACAAATGATTTAGAGTGGGATGAGAAAGCATATTATGTATTTACCTCGGAGGATGATGCGCCGGATGGAACGGAGTACCGCGGTGTGCTCGACAATGAAAAAGTAGTGTTCAAATTGCTGAATGTCGCTGAAATGGGCGAGGACGGAACGCTCCAGAAACCGACGCTTCGGTTTGGCTTTCCGATTACCTTGAAGAAGGGTGAAAAGCTCCTGATGGATGTAATGGGGGACTTGGGTCAGCCAGGCAAATTCAGCCTCACCATGGAAAAGACCGCGGAGCCTGAGATACCGTATGAGCCAATTGCCCTGAACGAGACAAAGCTTGGAAAGCTTGAAGCTGACGGAAAGGCAGGCTACGAATTTACTGCTGACGACGCGTCGGAGGACGGAACACTTTACAGTGTATACTTTGGCGGTGCGTCATGCGGCTACAGCAGGACAACGACAGTGACAGATGCGGACGGTACTGCAAAGGAAGAAGTAACCAGCGGTACACTGCGTTCGGGAAGCAACGAATTTACCTGGAAAAAGGGTGATAAGATACGTTTTACGGCAAGCAATGCCGGAAAGTATGAGCTGACCGTGAAGAAAGCAGCGTACACACCGCTTATGCTGGACACGACCGTGTCAAAAACGCTTCGGACAAAGGAGACTGCGTACTATCAGTTTACGGCGCAGGATGAACCGGAGACAGGCGCCACGGAGACACTGTATCAGGTATATGGCACAGCTCGCTACACGGTGGAAAAAGTGACCACAAAGGAAGACGGCACAACGACGACAGAGCCAGTGGCGGCAGCGTCAGAGTACCGTTTACAGAAAGGACAGATGCTGCACTTTAAGGTGACGAACGGCAACAGTGTGGCAAGAACGTTCCAGCTGACGATAAAGAAGGCAGTGTATGCCCCGATGTCGCTGGGAAAAGCGGCCGAAGGCAGGCTCAGAAGCGGTGAGTATGCGTATTACCAGTTTACTTCACAGGATGACCCCGCACAGGGGGAGACCGCAACGAAATACCATGTTTACGGAAACGCAGAATACACAGTCAGAAAGGTGTCGAAAAATGAAGATGGCACGATGACGGCTGTAGGAATGTCAAAAGCATCCGAATATGATTTGGAGAAAGGGCAGAGCCTTCAGTTCACGGTAACCAGCTCCGGCAGTCCGACAGAGGGTTACGATTTGACCATCGTAAAATACGAGGAAAGAGCAATCACGGTTGACAGCATGACGGAGACAGGAAGACTCGGCAAGGGACAGAAGGCCGTGTATGTATTTCCGTATGAGGAGGAAACACCAGCGGGTTACGCGGTAAGCTTTCAGCAGAAGGAACATGTCACGGTTACCGTGGAACAAAACGGAAGCGCGCTGGACGACGCAGGACAGAAGGTTACCCTGTCAAAGGGGGACAAGCTGACCATAACCGTCAGCGTGGCAGAGGATGTGGACAATTTTACGTTTTCATTAAACAGGCTTGTGCCGGAAGCGATAACGCTGGGGACAAGGACAGACTTAAAGAAGCTTTCGGCGGGCAAGACCGCTTACTACCAGTATACTGTCGGAGAGGACGGCAGCTATGTGATTGCAATGACCGAGAGCCACGACGGTGCGCTGTCGCTTGATTACGAGATTACAAGGGCAGATGGGACAGGCACAGAGACTGGTACAGTCAGCGGCAACATAAAAAAACTGGCTGACCTGAAAAAAGATGATGTGATACTTTTCAGGGTGTCTGTGTCAGGAACGACAGCGGTGACTGTGTGTTCATTTCGCCTGCTGCTGCAAAAAGCGGCAGCGGGCGAGTCCGCTGCCGCGCTGCCGTGGAACGGCACATTGCAGCCAGGAGAAGTGAAGCAGCTCCGGTTTACAGTTCCGGAAGCAGAGAAAGAGGACACACTGGGGTATTATATTATCCTGACGGGTTCTGCCGACGTAAAATACTGTCACGGCGATGTATTTGAAGCATCCAGGCATGGCTTTATTGACACTGCAGAAGACCTGGAACTGATTGTGGCGAACACGTCCATGTACAGTGCGTTGGATTGCAGCATTGAGGTACAGAAGAAGGAAATCTTGGAAATGGGAACCTATACAGGGACGCTGGAGCCGGATGAATATAGATATTTTACATTTCCCGGTGAAAGTACGAATGAAGATGTGCTGTATTATTACTTCAAGAACATGACTACGAACAAATGTACGATTGAAGTGATTAACAGTCATAATGAATGGAACCCTTTTTCCTATGGTATGAACACGCACTCTTCAGCTTATGTGGCAAGGGTTAGAAACAATGATGCTAAGAATGCAAACACATATTCATTTGAGCTTAGAAATGCATGGAGGGATAATATAGCGGATGTTTTCCAAAAAGACTATGAGCTGAATCGAGAAGAGAGTGTGTATTTTGAGGTTACAGCACCGGAGGATAAGGAATTATTTGTTTCAATCAGCAACGCTCAGCTGAACTGGTATGGCGGGACAGATAAAGCGGAAGTCAATACTGTTTTGAGCAAGGGTGCGGTTTATGGTATGACGGCAGGGGCGAAACATTACTTTAAGGTTGAGAATGGATACAGTAAGGCAAGTTTTACGATGAATGTAAAGGAAACATCTGATATGATACCTTTGGAGCTGAATGCCCGGGCTGCTGCCTACATTTCGTCCGGGCAGTATGCACGTTATGAATTTGAGGCGCCAGAGGAAGGGACATATTTTGTGCTTGTGGAAGGAGATATTAAGGATGTATCCCACCGGTGTCTTTATTATACCAGCGATGGGAAAGAAGAGGAGCTTGTAAACCTGCAGACATTTGACCTTGCCGCGAACGACAGGATTACACTGCGCATTGAAAACCAGAGTACAACGGTAGAAAGCCGCCGCTGCAGCGTGCAGATGATGAAAGTTACAGCTATGGAACTGAATGTGCCTAACGAGATTTTACTAGAAACATATGGTGAAGTATACTGCCTTGCCGTTCCAGTGGAATCAGCAGGATATTATGTCATCAATGGACAAGTAACAGAGACGAGCGGTGGGAATTTTTTGGCGCGGTGTTTAAATTTAAAGTCAACATATGATACAAACATTTTCTATAATAGCAGCTATCCCAGTTACGCAAATCGGAATTTACCTACTATTTTAATGGAAACTGGTGAGACAATTTATATCAAGGTGTGGAAAAATAGCTTTTCATCATACAATCCATCAACTCCATACAATAAGAGTATTACAATAACAGTTACGCTAAAGCGGCCGAAGACAGACAGCTAAATCCGTCCGTTAAAATATCATTTTGTATCAGGAGCCAGATTTTGTGAAGTCTGGCTCCTGATTATGTGCATAAAAGTTTATTACAAGGCTGCTCTTTTTTCATTTTTCTGGTAAAATTTTAGTATCACGCCAACCGTAGCCGCAAAGCGGCATATTTCCTATCTGAAAACAGGAGGTATCCATGAAAAAGTATATATCATTTTTCAAACTTCGATTTGCCACGAAAATACAGTATCGCATGGCATCTGTCACGGCTCTGACTACCCAGCTTATCTGGGGACTGATGGAATGCCTTGCATACAAAGCGATTGCAGAGGCTTCCGGCGGCAGCATCCCCATGGATTATGCCGCCATTGTGACGTATATCTGGCTAAAGGAAGCGCTGCTGGTTCTTTTTAATACATGGGCAGTGGACAATGACTTATTTTCAATGATAACAAATGGCGATGTCGCTTATGAACTGTGCCGTCCGGTGTCGGTCTATTCCATGTGGTTCGCAAGGACGACCGGGGCGAGGATGGCAGAGGCAGTGATGCGGTGTGTTCCTGTGTTATGCGGTGCGTTTCTGATGCCAGGAGAGTACAGAATGACGCTGCCGGTGAGCGGTGTTTCCTTTTTGCTGTTTCTGCTTACCTTATTTTTGGCGCTTGGGATAACCGTGACATTCTGTATGCTTGTCTATATGTTATGTTTTTTTACGATTTCGGCGCAGGGATGGCGCATGGTACTGACAGGAGCAGTGGAGTTTTTGTCAGGCAATATCATACCACTGCCCTTTTTCCCAGGAAAGTATCTGTCGTTACTGGAGCTGACGCCGTTTGCCTATATGCAGAATGTGCCATTTCGAATTTATAGCGGAGACCTTGCGGGGCGAGAAGTGTGCCAGTGTATCGGAAGACAAATTTTCTGGCTGGCGGCACTTATGCTTTTGGGGGTTATCATATGGAAACAGGCAGAAAAAAGAATTGTGATACAAGGGGGATGACACGATGAAAGTGAAAGAAAATATGGCATTGTATATCAGGTATGCCTCTGTTTGCACACAGAGTATTATGGAGTATAAACTGTCTTTTCTGCTGATGGTTTTTGCGCGGTTTATGATGGCATTCGGCGAGCTGGCCGCGATAAAATTTTTATTTGCAGGCATTACACAGATAAACGGGTATACTTATGGAGATATCCTGCTGTGTTTTTCCATTGTACAAATGTCCTTTACTTTTGCGGAGTTGTTCGGCAATGGGTTCAAGGGATTTTCCGGAATGGTGCGAGGGGGAGAATTTGACCGCATGATGCTGCGTCCGCGCAGTCTGATTCTACAGGTTATAGGAAGCAGATTTGAACTGGGAAGAACGGGTCCTTTACTGACGGCGGTGATTACACTGGTTGTGGGAATCCGGCATAGCCAGGTTGCATGGAACCTCCTGACAGTATGGACGGCTGCCGCCATGGTAGCAGGAGGGATGTTTCTGTTTATCGGACTGTTTATGCTTGAGGCAAGTTTTTGTTTCTTTTCAATTGAAGATACTTCGCTGATGAATGTGCTCACCTATGGGGCAAAGGCACATGGCAAGTATCCCATAGATGTTTACGGAAAAGGGATTTTGCGGTTTTGCACGTATGTGATTCCATATACGCTGATTCAGTATTATCCGTTGCAGATTTTGCTGGGAAAATCGAATCACTGGTTTTGGGCGTTCTGCCCGCTTGGGATTGCCGTCTTTTTGCTCATCTGCCATAGTGCATGGCGGTTCGGGGTAAAACGGTATCAGTCGTGTGGGTCATGACAGGATAGGGACTTGGAAGCCGCGTTTTGGCACTCAATTGATTTCATATCCGAATGTTGGTTGAACCCTTGTGCATTGTAGAAATTTGCATTATAATTGTAGCAGTTTAATGGTATTTGTTATGGGCGGATTGAAAATAAGGGGGAGTTGAAATGAAGAGACAGTATTTGCCTGTGGTGTTATGTGTCTGTATTGCATCACTGTCGGGATGCGGCAGTTCCGTGAAGCTGGACAGTGTGGCGAAAGAGATAGAGGTGCAGGAGCTGGAGACACAGGAAACGCAACGTGAAAAATCAGCCGGACAGGAAAGAGCGGAGACGGAACCGGAGGAAAAGTATGAGTATTATCTGACAAAGGAGGAGCTGCTGGCTGATATTGACGAGGGCATCATATTTCGTGTGGACACGGCGCTTCAAAAGCCGATGTGCCCGATTGTAAGAGGTGGAAACTGGTCTTTTTATGTGCATGAGGACAATGTGGTAAACCTGGAAATTGTCTATTCTGATTTGATAGCAAAAAGTGGGAAGGCATTTCAGCCATATGGGGAGCAGGTCGTTGTGGATGTTTTGTCTCCGGATGGGGACTGTGTATACCATTTTGAAAGGCAGGGCGACGAGATTATGGAGAATGTGTCCATACAGGAACAGATTGCGGTCACGCCGGGCGAGTGGACGTTGCAAATCAGTTTTGCATACATGTGCGGTGAGGCGCGGTCGCATTTTAAGGTATGCGCTGCCTACGAATCGCCGTCGGAAGAGGATATCATCTGGCTTAGGGAGGAACGTCTGAAGGAGCACGATACGGAAATCCCGACAGAGCTGGCGAATGCCGATGCTGATGGAAATCAGTCAGGGACATCAGGGTGAGTGTTGATGAAAAGCGGTTAGATTCTGCCAATTTCGAACTGATTGATGCCGAAAAGGAATTTCTCAAAAATATTTGCAAGACGGTCAATGATTTTGACAGCAATGACAAGAAAGACGAGGCATTTTGGAGGGATTTTTTGTTCCTGGCGTACACGGGTCTGTGGGAGGACGTGAAACATGGGATGGACCTATGAGTCTTAGCGATTCAAAAATGTGGAAAGAAGCGCAGCCGAGATCATTAATGCTGCGACTAATTCCAAAATTAAGATTGATCAGGGAAAGGAGACGGTCGATATGTGTCTGGCAATACAGGAAATGAGGGAAGAAAGTAGAATTGAAGGCAGGAATGAGGGCAGAATTGAAGGAATCCGTGCGTTTATACAGGACAAGGTAGAGGATGGTGTTACAGAGAACATTATTGTTGCCAAGCTGCAAAGACATTTTGACCTTGACGAAGAAACGGCCAGGAAGTACTGCATGGAACATGGAGAATAGTCAGGGTGGCTGACCAGTGTTTTTACTATGCATGAATATGACTATACTTTCGAGAAAGGGAATCGTGTAATTGATGAAAGGTTTTGCATGGGTTAAGGATAACAAATATATAGTATATACGGTATGCTTTTGGGCGTTTGTCGGGCCGCTTATTTTTTATATATCCTCGCTCGGGTTATTTGCAGCAGGGGCTTCGGATGCCATTTCACAGCATTATCCTTCCATGGTTCATGTCAGGCGGATTTGGATGGATTTTTTTACTGCGCTGCTGAACGGCGAAACACCCATTTTTCCTATGTTTGATTTCAGGATTGGCATGGGGGATGATACCATTACGGCTTTACATTACTATGGGCTGAGTGACCCGTTTTATAGCCTGACATTGTTTGTGACGGAAGACATGCTGCCATATTTTTATACGTTTCTGTTTTATCTGAGGATATATTTTGGCGGGCTGGCGTTTATTGGATTCGTTTCAGAACTGGATTGTGCAGGCACTGCTTCTGCATATGTTATGGGCGCGCTTGTGTATTGTTTTACGGGGTTTACAGTACAGGGCAATATACATGTCATTTTTGTGCATGCGATGATATATATACCATTAATGCTGGCAGGCGCAGAGCGTTCCATACATGGAAAAAAGAGAGGCGTGCTGTGTATTGCCGTATTTTTGTTTGCGTTGTCGGGTTTTTATTTTCTGTATGTTGGATCTGTATCACTGGCGGTATATGTTATTTATCGGTTTGTCAGGGAAAAGAAAGCATTTTTGATGGCAGTATCAGGGGTATGCCGGCTGGCTGCGGAGTATCTTTTCGGGCTTGGACTGGCAGCAGTGATTTTTGTGCCAGCGGTAGTTGGTTTTTTGTCGAGCGGCAGGGCTGTCATGAAAACGGACTATCCTCTTGTCCAGCCATGGCATTTTGTCAGGCAGATGATATGCAACATGTTCCTGCCTTCTTATGAAAATATTGGTCAGGAACTGGCAGTCTGTACAATCGGCATGATTGTGTTAATCTGCGTTTTTCTTTCAGGGAAGCGAAAGCAGGAAAAAATAAATCTTGTGGTAATGTTCCTGATGACAGTCATTCCGTTTTTCAGCTGTCTGATGTCCGGCTTTGGTGAATGCTATGCGCGATGGGAACTGGTTATTGATTTGTATATTGCGTTTTTGGTATTCTCTTTCTGGGATGAACTGATGGATATGACAAACATTCAGAAAATGGGTGTGGCATTCGTATACGTAATTCTGGTAGTTTTTGGAAAAAAGAATGATATTCTTGCACAGGAACGTTATGGGAAAACTATTTTATGTTATGGGATGATTTTGTTTGCTGTTTTCATTTTACTGCCATTGCTGGAAAAGGGACTTAATAAAAGGACTGGAAAATGGGCTCTGTTTGTTGTCGCATATGTTACAGTCTGCATTAATTGGCGAGCTGCTTCGCGCGATAATGAAATTGCAGACGCAGAACATAGAAAGGTAGTGGCAGAACTGACAGGAGAACAGGAAACATTCTATCGGATTGATAATGAGAGGGGGTATATGGAGCCGCGGCTGGGAATGAATGTCTCAATGCTGCAAGGGTATTGTGGTACAATGTCCTATCTGAGCATTATAAATGATTATTTTATAAATGCGTTTGAGGACTGGGACATTTCTGCTGCGGATTTTAATGTATGGGGGCTTGACCAAAGGACAATATTGGAAACGATGTGCGCGGTGAAATATTTTGTTGCCCAATCCGATCATTCCAGTACAGTCCCATATGGATTTGACTTCATAAAATCCACTGAGGACGGTGAGTGGAGTCTGTATGAAAATAGATATTGCCTTCCTGTGGCGTACACATATGATCAAATATGCAATATCGAGGAATACCAGGCTATGACGGGAGTGGAAAAGCAGCAAGTGATGCTGCAGGCAGCTGCCCTTGATACCTTGGGAGGGGTATTTGATATTGAACAGATGCAGCTAAAAAAGGAGATTCATAAAAGCGAATATTCCATATCAGGATTGCAGGGAGCTGTGTTGGAGGATGGGACAATTAAGGCAGAAGCAGGAAGTACAATCACTCTGTCCGCTGTCATCTATCCGAACTGTGAATATTATTTGTATTATACGGGCGAAAGGCTTTGCAGCGGAGAGATACAGCTGGAGGATGGAACCACAAAATACTGGCAGTCCGTTTCTCCGCAGACTGTGAATATTGGGACTGCGAAGGAATGCAGTAAGGCAAGGATTAAGATGTCTTTTACGCGCGCCATGGAAATTGATATGGACGAGTTGGAAATCGTGTATCAGGATTTTTCTGATTATGTGGGATATATCCAAAAATTAAAAGAGGATACTGATGGGAAATTTCAGGTTCAGGCAAATAAGATCACCGGAACGCTGGAACTTGATAAGGATAAAATATTATGTTTTGCGGTGCCTTATGCGCCAGGCTGGCATGCCAGCCTGGATGGTGAGGAAGTAGAGACATATGTCGTAAATGATATGTTTATCGGCGTGGCAGTGCCAAAGGGGGTGCATGAGGTATCGCTCGATTATATTACTCCGGGAAGCAGGGCAGGGGTGGTGATTTCCCTGGGAGCGTTGTTGGCGGGGGTGTTGTATTGGGGTTCAGGAGGAGCTTTTAGTACAGTCTTTCACGGATTTTGCACATTTCTTTCCAGACATTGTCGCCGTAGTTGCTGACCAGGACAGAAATCATCTGATTGTTTGGTATTATTTTATTTTCCTTCTTTTTTCTTTTGCTTTTGCCAGAATGTCCATTTTACAGCGGGCTGATAGCCGATTTTCCGGTAAAATGGGTTGTTGCCGCCAGTCATATGTGTTGCGCCCAGCGCCTTTGTCCTGCGGTACATCTCGGACAGCGCCGCTGCGGCAAGCCCCTTTTGCCGGTATTCGGGAATGGTGCAGAGCGGTTCCATGTAGGCAAGACGATTTTCAGGCGTCCACCACATTCCCGCGAAGCAGGCATATTCCCCTGGTTCATCTGCAATTATCACGTCCAGCTCCGGTGTTGCGTGCGGCGCAATGCAAAGCTGGAAATTATTTTGTTCATGCTGGTGATTCCAAAATAGATTCCAATAAACAGGTTCAAATTGCCAGAGTCTGAATTGCTGTGTCGGATTATAACCATAGTATATGAGGATTGTGTTTGCGGCACAAGTGCCGAGAATGATTATAATAAAATCCAATTGACACAGCAGTGCAGCAGCTTTTGCCAGAAAATAATTTTTATTGGAATTGTATGTGCGTATGTGATAAAATAACGGCGTTAAATAATTCAACAGATTAAAATTACGGAGTGGGGTAAATATGAAACATAAAAAGAAGAAAATCGTTCTTCGGGTTATAGTAGGTATAGGAATCGCTTTGTCGATTATTATAATCGCAGCGCTTGCATTGTTTAGAAATGAATTGCGCTCCCTCATGTCATTGGAAAAGGTTGATGATTACGGAATGTATCAAATGACCTATTATGGCGATTATGGATTTGATGA
>ERZ778517.795-NODE-795-length-29327-cov-6.709791_pt1 | contig 29327 bp, 26 predicted proteins | sample MGYA00510341_ERZ778517 | MGnify/ENA primary metagenome ERZ778517 (study PRJEB29527, sample SAMN07138964) | mouse gut metagenome | material: feces | host: mouse | place: China:Nanjing | collected 2016-01-25 ...
GGAATATTTCGTTTAACGCTCGAATTTCTGTTTTTCCTTTTTATCCTTTTTGTTATTGTACATGATTTTGTCAGCCCTGTTGTAAGTATCCTCCAGGTTTTTGTCAATATCCGGTGTATATGTGGCACATCCGTAGGCAATCTGCATTTTTAAGTGTTTGTGCTTGCTCTCACGGTTGGAGGCATCCACGCTCGATTCAAGCATTGCAAGATAATGTGTCATGTCTATGGACGAGGAGTTTTCGACAAGAGTCACAAACTCGTCGCCGCCCACCCGGTAACATTTTCCGATTCCGTTAAATATTTCATAGATAATGGTGGCACAGCTTTTGATGTACGCATCACCGACGCTGTGGCCATAGGTATCGTTGGTATATTTGAGGTTATTGAGGTCGAAATCAATAACGGCGACATCATGCGGATTCTCTGATAATTTGGCAAAATCCACGTTAAAGCAGGTACGGTTGTTGAGTCCTGTCATCTGGTCTGTGTATGCGAGCGTCTGGTATGCGTCCGCTTCCTGCCCCATTTTCATAAGCGTGACGGATTCCCGCGTGGAAGCGATGCCGAGCACGATGATATATGCGAGAAAACCAAGACGTCCGAACGTATTTCCGTCACCAATATTAAGAAAATAAAAGTCAATCAAATCTACAGTGAGGGAAAGACAGCATATAAGGACGCAGGCCATATGCACTTTTACCATATGGGTATGTATTTTGTTTTTTATAAGGGAGTAGGACTGCACTACGATGATAATCCCGAGCGCACACAGCATAATGTGCGTAGTCCAGAGCGTTTCCCTTAAATCTGCGATACCCGTAAAAGCAAGCACAAGGCAGGCAACGATTTGCAAGACATCAGCCTTGCAGAACAGTTCCCAGATCGGGCTGTTATCCTCGTAGAATGTTTTGACAAACAATGCGAATGGAAGGGCAAGCACCATCAGCGCAAGGAATGACAGATAGGATGTCACCAGATTGTTTTTTAGTATCATCGTCGTAATGGTACTTTCATTGACGGACCAGATGGACAAAAAAATAGCAAAAATTCCAAGATTGACAAGTTTTCCGTTTGTACTGATATTGTGCGCTACGACTATGTGGTATACAATGAGCACGATACCCAGAATAAACATGATAATACAGAGGGCAAACGGAGCAAAATTTTCTGTAATAATATATGTAGGAAGGGAAAACGGATTCCCCATATAAAATACCGGGACTGTTTTCAGGTAAGAAGAATAAGGAGTAGAGAAAACAATTTCGATATTATTTGTCGTATAAGGAAGGTTTACAAAGTTCCAGCAGTAACCCGGAGAGTCAGACAACGGGTTATTGTTTTTGACAGGGTACTCATAGATAAGAGTCGTGTTTGAGTATACCTTTACGTTTTGGTGAACAGTGTAAAAAGCAAGGATGTTTCCGATGGATGGGTCTACCCGGATTGTGCCCGAAACCACAGTCTTTTTCATGCGGAACTCTTTCTCGAAATCCGTCCATTCTGCCACGGCATAGGCAGACTGCTGCTGGCGGGTGTCTGTCTTTTTGTCATATATAAAGATTGCGATTAAAAATATGCAGATAATAACTGAACAAATAATGTATGTTACATAGGTTTTCTTACTTATGTTTGTATTCATTTGTAGCATTACTCCCTAGATGATTTATTTGTAATACCGTTTGGTACACATAGATGTATATATGATTTCAAATCATTTCATTTATTATAACATCAATGGCAACTATATGCCATTTAAATTTTGTAAAAATAGAACATTGTACAAAAATAAATTGAAAAATATGGTAAAATGTACAGACAAAGGTTTGGTTTAAACACAAAATTGTTACATTATGACTCGGAAAGTGTCTGTGATATTGCCGATTCGTCGACAAAATAGTAGCTTTATGTACTTGAAAAAAATTGACAGATAGTATAAACTATTAAGTAGGTAATTGTCGGAAAATAAATTGCGAAAGGAGATTTACCGTGAAAAAGAAAATTTTAATGACAGTACTGGCTGCTTCACTGCTGGCGGCTTCACTTGCGGGCTGCGGAAATAACAATACAGATGGCGGCAATCAGGCAGAGACAGAGCCTGTAGATGCTGGTGCAGATCAGGGCGATGCGGACGGACAACTGGAATCAGGCACGGTGGCATTGAGGGTCTGGGTCGAGGAGTCAAACATTGCAAATCTGCAGAAAATGATTGACAGTTTTAAACAGAAGTATGCCGGACAGGCTGATTTTGATATTACAATTGAGGTATCTGGTGACGCGGATACAAGAAAAAATGTTCTGGGTGATATTCACAATGCGGCAGATATCTTTTCAATGCCGGATGACCAGCTGTACAGTCTGATAGCAGGCGGGGCGCTCTCGCCGGTGGTTAACCAGGATGAGGTGAAAAACGCTAACTTGCCGGATGCAGTCGATGCAGCTTCCTATCGCGGGGATTTATATGCATATCCATACACTGCGGACAACGGATATTTTCTGTATTATAATAGTGCATATCTGACAGCAGAAGATGTTCAGACGTTTGACAGGATTCTTGAGGTTGCGGCAGAAAACGAAAAGAAGGTATCCATGGAGTTTAATTCAGGGTGGTACCTGTATTCTTTCTTTGGCAATACAGGTCTGGAGTTTGGCATCAATGAAGACGGTGTGACAAATCACTGCAACTGGAATTCTACGGAAGGAAGCATTAAGGGTGTTGATGTGGCGCAGGCGCTGCTCAGTATTGCGACACACCCTGGGTTTGTGGCACAGCCGGATGCCGGCTTTGTGGAGATGGCACAGTCAGGCGAATGCATTGCAGGTGTAAGCGGCGTATGGAATGCAGTTGCCATACAGGAAGCGTGGGGGAATGATTACAGTGCCTGCAAACTTCCTACATATACCTGCAACGGACAGCAGATACAGATGTCTTCTTTTAAAGGATATAAAATGTTTGGGGTAAATGCATATTCCGAACATCTGGCATGGGCGCATAAACTTGCAGACTGGATTACTAACGAGGAAAACCAGATTCTGCGGTTTGAGGAGAGGAGCCAGGGACCGTCCAATATCGTTGCGGCTTCCTCCGACGCAGTTGGAAAAGTTCCGGCGATAGCTGCCGTAATTGACCAGTCACAGTACGGTGTCCTTCAGAGAGTGGGAAACAGCTACTGGGATGCGTGTACAAGCTTTGCCGACACATTGGCAGCAGGAAATCCGGACAACATGCCTTTGCAGGATCTGATGGACAGACTGGTAAAGGGCATAGCAGCTTCGGCGGTACAGTAAGGAGGGGAATAAAATGAATGGAAAGAAACGATTAAGTATTACAATAATCATTTTGGTTCCGGTTTTTATTCTCGGAGCATTGGCGATTTATTCAAATATAGCGGCAATCAATAACCTCAAACGGGTGAATTCGACTGCCGTGACAATATCTGACGAGCATATGGTAAATATTTCCCAGCTCAGCAATATTGAGAAGGAACTTCAGGAAATCCATAAGAAGGCGCTCTCCCATATCATAGCAACTGATTTGGATACCCTGATTGCGACAGTGGCTGAGGTTCGTGCGGAAGAGGAGATACTGGACGGATACCTGATAGAATACAAGAACAGCCTGCTGGAGGCGGATGCTGCTGCGTATGATAGCCTGGTAAAAAATTACGAGACCATGAAATACGAGATAGCGAACCTGATGGCATTTAGTGGAAATGCGGAGAAAGAGACAGCATTTGCCCTTGCAAACGGAACGATTAAACAGTGCAGTGACGAGATGCAGCGTCAGGTTGAGATTATGATGGAATATGCACAGCAGAGTGCGACGCAGGCAAGCGAGGCTCTGACAGCGGAATACAGCAAGGCAGTATTTAAAAATACGGTCATTGTTGTCCTGAGTGTTGTTGCATTGTTTATTACGCTCTACAGTGTATTTATACTGATTATCAGAAAGCTGATTGTTGCAAATCATGAGATTAATGATATTATCAATGGCATTGACCAGAGCCAGGGCGATTTGACAAAGCGAATCAGCATCTTGTCCAACGACGAGATTGCCGACCTGGGAAATGGTATCAATACATTTATGGGCAAACTGCAAAGCATCATGAAAATGATTATCGAGAACTCCAGAAAACTCGAGGAGGTTGTCAGCGAAGTGCAGGAGAGCGTGCGGACTTCCAATGACAGTGCTTCGGATTTGTCAGCAGTCACGGAGGAGCTGTCTGCCACGATGCAGGAAGTCGGGCATTCCGCGACGATTATCAACCAGAATGCGGATTCCGTGCGCAGCGAGGTTGAGATGATTGCCGATAAGTCAAGCAGCATCAACGACTACTCTAAGAAAATGAAAGAAAATGCAGATAAGATGGAGTCGGACGCGAAGACAAACATGCAGGAGACAAGCACGAAAGTCCAGGAGATTCTCGAGGTGCTGAATCAGGCGATTGAGGACAGCAAGAGCGTTGAGCAGGTTAATGGGCTGACAAATGATATCCTCAATATCTCCAGCCAGACAAATCTTCTTGCGCTGAATGCTTCCATAGAGGCCGCGCGTGCAGGGGAGGCTGGAAAGGGATTTGCAGTTGTTGCGGATGAAATCAGGCAGCTTGCCGCTTCAAGCCGTGAGACGGCGAACCGCATCCAGGAGATTAACGGTGTGGTTATCAACGCGGTTCACAATCTTGCAGGCCACTCCAATAATCTGGTAGAGTACATGACAGACGCGATTCTGCCGGAGTTTGAGAATTTTGTCAGCAGCGGTGAGCAGTACCGGGATAATGCCACATACATAGAGGGTGTCATGAATGAGTTTACCGCAAAGACAGACGACCTCAAGCGGGCGGTTGATGAGATTGCGAAATCGATTGAGACCATTACAGATGCAATTGAGGAAGGTGCAAGGGGTGTCACTGGCGCTGCGGAAAGTACGCAGGTGCTTGTTGAGGATATGGAAAATATCAGCAACAGGATGGATGAAAACCAGCAGATTGCGGCAGCCTTGCAGAAAGAAACGGATGTGTTTAAGAACTTCTGATTCTGAATATGCGCAGCCCCGTGCACAATGCGTATAATACACGCATGGAAGTATGCCGCAGAAGCGGCGCATGGGGCGCGCGGCGAGTAGGGAAGATGACTCTTCCCTACTCGATTAATAGCGTTGAACAAAAAGTTCGCCAGGCTTTGGCTTTGGCGGACTTTTATTCTGCACACGGGCGGAGGGTCATTCCCCTACTCGATTTCGAAGACATGAAAGGACAGAGAATAATGAAAAAGTGTGTGATTGTAGGTGCAGGCGTGTGTGATTCCGGGCAGTTAAGGAAGCGAGCGGTAATCAAGGAAGGAGACCTGTGTATTGCGGCGGACGGAGGACTGGATTATCTGCTGGAAGCCGGAATAACACCTGATATTGTATTAGGGGACATGGATTCCCTGAGGACGCGGGAGGCACTCGCTGCTTTATCTGTGAAAAGGCTTCCGGAGGAGAAGGACGATACCGACATGCTTGCGGCAATCAAGGAGGGACTGTCCGCGGGATTCCGGAAATTTGAGCTTTATGGTGCACTTGGCGGGCGGCTGGACCATACACTTGCAAATATCCAGAGTCTTTTATACCTGTTAAACCGGGGCGCGCGCGGTACGCTTTATGGTGACGGGCTGTCGGTTTTCCTGATTCGGAATGAGAGCATTTCGTTTGTGGCAGATGAAGCGAAATGCGGGAGAAGGATTTCTGTGTTTGCTTTTGGCGGAGATGCAGACGGCGTTTCCGAGGTGGGGTTGAAATATACACTGGACCATGTCCTGTTAAAGCAGGAGTTTGCGGTTGGGGTGAGCAATGAGTTTACAGGCAGACATGCCATGATAGAAGTGCAGAATGGCATGCTGCTGATATGCATGGAAATAAAATAATATTTTTATGAAATAATGGTTGGAAATCATGGAAAGAAAAGATACAATATAGTTATGTAGGATTTACAATCAGGAGGAGTATCAATGATATACACATTTTCAACATGGCTTCTGTTTTTTTACTTTTACTGTTTTCTGGGCTGGCTGTGGGAGACATGCTATGTGTCTGTGTTAAAGGCAAAATGGGTAAACAGGGGGTTTATGAGGGGACCGTTTCTTCCGATATATGGCTCCGGGGCAATCGTCGTTTTAATTTTTACGCTGCCCTTTCGGACGAATGCAGGGCTTGTGTTTGTCGTGGGAATGACAAGCGCTACATTATTGGAATATTTTACCGGAGCGGCAATGGAAAAGATGTTCCATGTCAGGTACTGGGATTACAGCAAGCAGCGCCTGAACCTGAATGGTCATATCTGTGTCACGTCGTCGCTTGCCTGGGGGTGTTTTTCAGTCATCCTTACATTATACGGACATACGCCGGTGGAACGCTTTGTGCTGAATATGAATACAAATGTTTTGGAGGTGTTGGTGTTTGTGCTCACGGTCTATATTTCCATTGACATGGCAGAAAGCATCCGCGAAGCGATTAACCTCAAAGAGGTTCTTCTTGGGCTTGAGGAGAACAATGAAGATTTCCGCAGGTTTCAGAAGCACATTGAGGTTGTTTCGGCATTTTATGGCGGCGAGATAAAGGAGAAATCGGAAGCAGGGCTTCGCAGGATTAATTCGGCACTGGAATCAGGAAAGGAAATGTATGACAGGCTGGGTGAGAGCAGCAGAAATTCAAAAGCTGCAATTATGGAAAGGGTAAACAGTGCAAGAACAAAAAGGGAGTATGGACGTATGAGTTCGCTTTTAAAGCGAAATCCACAGGCAACATCAAGAATGCATGAGGAGGCATTTTCCAGGTTTGTTGAGTTTACAGGAGAAAATACGGACGAGTAGGCAACAGGAAAGCGTAAACAAGTATATGAAGAGTGGGGATAAAAATGGTACAGAAAATAAAAGACAGGTTTGGAAAATATATTGCAAGAACAGATTCGCAGCTGTGGATTTACAACACAATTATCTTAATAGAAATTTTAGCGCTCACCATTCTTGTGGCAATAGAGTTTTTTATGGGATACGAGCAGGATGGGCTTCTGGTGATGGCTGCCCTGTGGGTCTATCTGGTAGCCATGGCACTGCTGGCAAATTATTATCCAAAAAAAGTTCAGCTTTTTTATGCGCTGGTTGTGGCTCCTGTAAACCTTGTGGTTTTTCCTTTTATGTTCCTGTGGGCTGAGGGCGGGGGTATCGAGTCGGGAATGCCGGTCTGGCTGACATTTGGGATTCTGCTTGTATGTATTATGACCAGCGGGATATATTTTAAAATATTGTTGGCAGTTACGGTGGTGACGGACGTGATGATTATTCTATACGGTTATTTCCACCAGGAGACCTTTAAGTATATTGACAATGATTTTTATTACTATCAGGATAACCTGATTGCAGTCCTGGTAGTGGCAGGTACGATTGGGCTGATTTTAAAATACCAGCGGTATGTACAGACCAGGCAGACAAAAAGAATCGAAGATGCTGTCATGGAAGCGGAACAGGAGAAGCTGAATGCACAGAAGGCAAATGTTGCAAAGACAAACTTTCTGGCAAACATGTCACATGATATCAGAACACCGATGAATGCGATTGTCGGCATGACGGATATTGCGAAGTATAATATTGATGACAAGGAAAAAGTACAGGAGTGCCTGAATAAGATTACCGCATCTTCTACGCAGCTGCTGAACCTGTTAAACAATATACTGGATATGTCCGAGATTGAGATGGATACGTTAAAGCTGAAAGAGGGGCAGTTCAGTATGACGGAATTGGCGGAAAACATTCAGGTTGTGCTGGCGCAGATGGCAAGGGGGCGGAAAGTCGAGTTTGAAATGACGTGTGATGTAGAGCATGAAAACCTGCTGGGGGATTCCGTCCGGCTGCGGCAGGTTATGATGAATATCATCAGCAATGGCATTAAGTACACGGATGCATTTGGAAAAGTGAGTGTTTCTATTACAGAGGCTGCAATGAATGACAGTGACTATGCGGAATTTGATATTATTGTGACGGACACTGGTGTCGGAATGACGCAGGAGTTTATCGAGAACCATATCTTTAAACCATTTGAGCGTTCCGAGGACAGGCGGGTGCAGAAGGTCGAGGGCAGCGGCATTGGCATGAGCATTTCAAAAAGTATCATAGATGCCATGGGGGCAACGCTTGCGATTGAAAGTACGGTCGGTGTCGGCTCAAGGTTTTCCATCCATGTGCGGCTAAAAAAAGATAAGAATGTACAGAAAAATTTCAAGGTGGAGGATGGCATAGCAATACTTGATGCTTCTGGGAAAAATATACTGGTCGTGGAAGACAATGACATGAATATGGAAATCATAAAGGCGATTCTTGAGCGCACCCATGCACATGTGATTTGCGCGTGGGATGCCGAGGAGGCAATTGATATCTTTGGTAAATCAAAGGAGGGGCATTTTGACCTGATATTGATGGATATCCAGATGCCGGGGATGGACGGATATGGTGCGGCGAGGGCGATACGCAGCATGGACAGAAAGGATTCCATGTCGATTCCCATCATGGCAATGACGGCAAATGCGTTTGCACAGGATGTGGAGAAGGCTTTTGATGCCGGAATGAACGCACATCTTGCAAAGCCGATTGATGTGGATGAGCTGTTCCAGAAGATGTATCATTTTTTCTATACATAATATTTTCACGGAAAGGGAAAAACTATGCAGACAATTGATAGAAACCGGCTTTTCCGATTAGGCGAGCTACTTGATGAAAGTGTGGCGGAAGGTCAGATTGCCGGAGGATGATGTCACATTCCTGATGATGCTGCAGTTAAGGGATTCAGGAACGTTTACACTGACGAGAAAACTGAGAAATGTGCTGGCAGCAGCAATCGGAAGGGAATGCATTTAAGAAAAAGCAGGCAAATAATAAAGCCTGCTTTTTTCATAAACATATATAGTCATTATACAACATCCTGGAGCTGCGCGGTGTAGAGTCTGTAGTAGGCGCCTCTTTTTGCCATAAGCTCCCGGGCATTTCCTTCCTCCACGATGCCGCCGTTGTCAATGACAAAGATGCGGTCTGCTTTCTGTATGGTGGACAGTCGGTGTGCAATGACAAATGAGGTGCGTCCTTTCAGAAGGGCTTCAATGCCGTCCTGGACCAGCAGCTCCGTCTTGGTGTCAATGCTTGAGGTTGCCTCATCCAGAATCAGTATTTTTGGCATACTGACCATTGTCCGTGCAAAGGCAAGCAGCTGTTTCTGTCCCACGGAGAGTCCGCCGCCGCGTTCCTCGAGCTTCGTGTTGTAGCCGTCAGGAAGCTTTGCGATAAAATCATGTGCATGGACTGCCTTGGCAGCTGCGATGATTTCCTCGTCAGTGGCATCCAGCTTTCCATAGGCGATATTTTCACGGATAGTGCCTGTAAACAGGAAATTGTCCTGCGTCATAATGCCCATCTGCTGCCGGAGACTCTCAATGCTGACGCCCTTGATATCATGCCCGTCAATCCGGATAATCCCTTTCTGGATATCATAAAAACGGCTGATGAGGTTGACAATGGTTGTTTTTCCGGCGCCAGTCGGTCCCACGAGGGCAATTGTCTCACCTGGCTTGATGTGGAAGCTCACATCATTGAGAACGTTTGTGTTTTCGTCATAGGAGAATCCAACATGTTCAAAGTCTACTGCACCGATAATTTCCGGCATCTGTGTCACGCCGTCGGCGTCCACGATTTCCGCGCCAGTGTCGAGAATCTCAAAGATTCGCTCTGCGCCGGAAATGTTTGTAATCAGCTGGTTATAAAAGTTGCTCAGGTTCATGATTGGCTGCCAGAACATGGAAATATAGGTGCCAAATGCAACAAGGGTACCCACTGATACGTTATCGACACCGAGTACCATGATGCCTGTAAACCACAATGATACATTGCCAAGCCCCCAGCAGAAATCCACGACAGAACCAAAAGCATCTGCGTACCGCACGGCATCCATGAAAGAGTGCTGGTGCTCATCGACAAGGGAACGGAACGTTTCTTTTGTTTCCGTCTCCGCCGTAAAACTCTGGATAATCCGTATGCCTGACAAATCCTCATGCACAAATGCATTGAGGTTGGAGGATTTCTTGCGGAATATCTGCCAGCGCTTATGCGAACGTACCTGGATAAACCATACTCCGATCATCATAAGGGGAATGCTTACCAGTGCCGCCGCGGCAAGCTTTGCATTTTTGAAGAACATAATACCGACTACCGCGCAGATTGTGATAAAATCCGGTATCAGTGTCGTGACACTGTTGGAGAGTACATCCTTCAAGGAATTGATGTCTCCGATAATGCGGGCAAGGATTTTTCCTGTCGGCCTGCTGTCAAAAAACTTGAAATCCAGTGTCTGTATATGTGTGTAGAGCTGCTGCCGGATTGTGACAAGTACCTTGTTGCACACCTTTGCCATAATGTACATGCGTGCCTTGACCAGAATAATCAGAATCGCATTTAACACAAGCGCGATGGCAGCAAGGCGGTACAGGCCGTTGTAGTCGCCGGTTGAAATATGGTTGTCAATGGCAGATTCAATGATGAGTGGGTTTATGAGACTCACACATACACAGTATGCCATGATTAACAGGACAACAAATATGGAAACCTTGTGTGCAAGCAGATAGGAAAACAGTCTTCCCAGTGTTTTAAGCTTGCCGACTTCCTTCAGGTTTTCGTCTTCTTTGCAGGAATTAATTGCCATGATATGCGCCTCCTTCCTCGGACGCAGTGGTGATGCTGATGTCAGACGGTTCACCGTACTGCGATACATAAGTGGTATAGTAGAGCCCCTTTTTTGCAAGCAGCGTGTCATGCGTGCCACGCTCCGCGATGGAACCGTTTTCCAGAACAATAATTTCATCTGCGTGGCGCACGGCGCTGATGCGGTGGGCAATAATCAGCTTGGTGGTATCAGGCAGCGCATTCAGGGTTTTTTGTATCTCATGCTCCGTTTCCATGTCAAGTGCGGATGTCGAGTCATCCATAATCAGTATGGGCGTGTGCTTTGCAAGCGCCCTTGCGATGCTGATGCGCTGTTTCTGGCCGCCGGAAAGCCCGACGCCGCGCTCCCCGATAACGGTCTCATACTCATCCGGCATCTTTTCGATAAAGCTGCTTGCCTGTGCATCCCTGGAAGCCTTTCTCACGATTGCCTCATTAATATAATCCCTTTTTCCTAACTTCACATTTTCATTGATGGTGTCTGAGAATAAGAATACATCCTGCATCACAATGGAAATGCTGCTCCGCAGCTGTTTTAATGAAAGCTCCCTGATGTCCACGCCGTCAAGGCGGATACATCCGTCAGTGGCGTCATAGAGCCGCTGCAATAACTGTATTACCGATGTCTTGCCTGCGCCCGTGGCACCCATGATGCCGATAGTGGAGCCTGCATCTGCCTCAAAAGTGATGTCATGCAGGATTTCGTGCATGTCTTCTTTGTGGAAGGAGACATGTGAGAATTCAATCTTACCCTGTACCTTATCCAGTATGGCAGGATGTTTTGCTTCGGTAATGGCAGGCTTCTGCGCATAAATTTTGACAAGCTTCTTGTTGGAGGCGATGCCGGCAGAAAAGCCGTTTGACAGCCACCCGAGCATTTCCATGGGCCACACAATATTGTTGGAGTACTCAAGAAACGCGCCGAGCACGCCAAGCGTAATCGTGCCCTGAATGACAAGGCGTCCGCCAAGCAGAAGTATGGTCATGGGCAGAAGCTTTGTGATAATCTGCAGGTATGGGTAGTAGCGCACAAACACTTTGGACTGTCTCATGTTGAGCTCGTAATAGCGCTGGTTATGCGAGAGGAATTTGTTAATCTCAAACTTCTCCCTTGCAAATGCCTTTACGGTCCGCACGCCGGCAAGATTTTCCTCTGCCACGGTATTGAGCGCCGCATTCTCCTCGCTGATGTCTTCGTAGATGGAGCCGAGACGGTGTTCCATGCTGACGGCAATGAATGCGGAGATGAACATGGCAATTGTCGGTATGACGGCAAGCGGTGCATGGAGCCGGTACATACAGAAAAGAACAATGCATGTGTGGAAGATGACCTCAATAATTAACATACTGACATAGGACAAAGTATCCCACACCCTGTCAATATCGTCCTTGACACGTGCCATGAGCTCCCCGGTATTTGTCTTGTCGAAAAAACTGCTGCTTAGACCCTGGATGTGGTCAAACAGGTTTTTGCGCATGTCTGACGCGATGGAGGAGCCCACCTTGTCAAAGGTGTATTCCTTCGTGTATTGGAATATGCAGCGCCCGACACCGACAATGAGGATTCCGCCAAGCAGATAGGGCAGTATCGCCAGATTGCCGCCCAGTATGACATCATCAATGATATGCATGGTGAGCATTGGCGCCAGCATGTCAAGGGAAACACTGATAATCAGCGATGTAATGGCAAAGAGGTAGTGCCACTTGTATTCCCAGATATAGGTTGATAGTTTCTTTCTCATAAAAGTTCGATTCCTCCCTCTGATTATCCGTAACAGGGAGACAAAGCCTGGACTGTTACGGTTTTCTCCAGTGTACTGGACTGATAAAAAGGTATAAAAAAACCCCATGGTAAAATCACCATGAGGTCAAATGACAATACGGATTTATCAGATACAGAATACCCCGGAGATAATTTTACTATTGAAAAATATGATAGAGTGATTGTTGCCGGCATTGCTTAACTTATTTAACATAGTACTACCTCCTTTCTGAAATGACAAATAATTGGTTACTTCATTAAACATACTCTCATTTGAAATGAATGTCAACTGATTTTTATTGAATCTTAAAATATTATTTTTGAAATGATTGCGCATGCATGGAAAAAAGTGTATACTTTATACGGAGTATCAAAATGTGTTATTTCAAATACTATTTTATTATGATATAAAAAGGAGAATGAAGATGAGCAAGAAAACAACCGTATTAATGATTCTCGACGGCTACGGACTGAATGAAAAGACAGAGCACAATGCCGTAGCAATTGGGAAGACACCCGTTATGGACAGGCTGATGAAGGAGTATCCGTTTGTAAAGGGAAACGCAAGCGGGATGGCAGTAGGGCTTCCTGACGGACAGATGGGCAACTCCGAAGTGGGGCATCTGAATATGGGTGCCGGAAGGATTGTCTATCAGGAGCTGACAAGAATTACCAAGGAGATTCAGGATGGCACGTTCTTTGAGAATCCGGCGCTGATGGAAGCAGTTGAGAACTGTAAGGCAAAGAACTCTGCGCTGCACCTGTTCGGACTTTTATCAGACGGCGGTGTGCACAGTCACAACACACATTTATACGGACTGCTGGAGCTGGCAAAAAGGAATGGGCTGTCAGAGGTATTCGTGCACTGTTTCCTTGACGGACGTGATACGCCCCCGGCATCCGGAAAAGGGTTTGCGGAGGAGCTTGAGGCAAAGATGGCGGAAATTGGCGTCGGCAAGATTGCCTCTGTCATGGGACGCTATTATGCCATGGACAGAGACAATAACTATGACCGTGTTCAGAAAGCATATGAGGCAATGACCGAGGGCAAGGGCGAGCAGGCAGCATCCGGCCCGGAGGGAATCCAGAAATCCTATGACAATGATAAGACGGACGAGTTCGTGCTTCCTACCGTTGTGGCAGAGGACGGAAAGGCAATCACTACAATCAAGGACGGTGATTCCGTTATTTTCTTTAATTTCAGGCCTGACCGTGCAAGAGAGATTACAAGGGCATTCTGCGATGATGATTTCAAGGGATTTGACAGAAAGCGGCTCGACCTGAAATATGTCTGCTTCTCGGACTATGACCCGACGATTCCGAATAAGTCCGTTGCATTCCACAAGATTGCAGTGACAAATACCTTTGGCGAGTGGCTTGCCGCCAACAATATGACTCAGGCAAGGATTGCCGAGACAGAGAAGTATGCGCATGTCACGTTCTTTTTCAACGGCGGCGTGGAGGAGCCGAACAAGGATGAGGACAGGGTGCTTGTCCCATCCCCGAAGGAAGTGGCGACTTACGACCTGAAACCGGAAATGAGTGCCTACACGGTATGCGACAAGCTGACAGAGGCGATTCGCTCTGGCAAGTATGATGTAATTATCATTAACTTTGCAAATCCGGACATGGTAGGGCATACCGGTGTCGAGGATGCCGCAATCAAGGCGGTTGAGGCAGTGGACGAGTGTGTCGGCAAGGCAGTGGATGCAATCCTTGAGGTAAACGGTACCATGTTTATCTGTGCAGACCATGGCAACGCGGAGCAGCTTGTCGATTATGAGACGGGCGCGCCGTTTACGGCACACACCACGAATCCGGTTCCGTTTATCCTTGTAAACTATGATCCGGCGTATACGCTGCGGGAAGGCGGATGCCTTGCGGACATCGTTCCGACGCTCATTGAGACGATGGGAATGCAGCAGCCGACAGAGATGACAGGAAAATCATTGCTGGTGCGCAAATAATACAATAATTGCTGCAAAAATAGATAATTTGCAGATGAAAAGCAAGGTGTAAGGTCTTGGCGGACTGTTAAGGCATTACACCTTGTCTGGCTTGGATGATAAGGAGGGGTTTTCATATGGATGCTTTAAAAAAAGAAGATTTTTATACAATTGAGGATATTTATGCATTACCGGATGGGGTGCGTGCGGAGCTGGTTGATGGAAAAATCTATTATATGGCGTCACCAGGACGGACGCATCAGAAACTTCTGCAATTTTTTAGCAAAACAATAGGAAATTATATTGATTCCCATAATGGCGGATGTGAAATATATCCGGCTCCATTTGCCGTTTTTCTTGAGAAAAATGACACGACTTATTTTGAACCCGATATTTCGGTAATCTGTGACACCTCCAAGCTGGATGAAAAAGGATGCCATGGCGCGCCGGACTGGATTATCGAGATTGTGTCTCCTGGCAACAAAGCCATGGATTATTTTACGAAACTGATGAAGTATCAGGCTGCGGGCGTCCGGGAATATTGGATTGTCGACCCGTCAAAGGAACAGATTATGGCATATCAGTTCGAGGGAAAAGTAATGATGGAGCAGTATTCCTTTGGAGAAGATGTGCCTGTCGGAATCTATGAGGGATTTTCCATAAAGGTACAATTGTAGAAAAAATGCACAAAGAATAAAAATATATTGGAAAAAATTAGTCAACAATGATATACTATTTATGATAGATTCCTAAAAATATTATGGAATTCTTATAAAAATGACAATGCCATGGGAGATGAGGCTGGTGATAAATATGAGGATCGCATACAATTTACTGATTCTTAGTATATTATTGGTATGTATATGGTTTGTGTATGTCAGTGTGGACAGTAAGGCATATTACAGAAAAATTTTCAGGGGGATACTCTGGGCGGCAGTGGTGATGTATATCAACAGGCTGGTCGGCGTTGCGTATGACGAGGGATTTCTGCCCTGTGTGGAATGGCTGCTTGTGATGGAACGGACAATCCACTATTTCCTTACGCTTGCCATATATACACTATATGCTTACTTTATCTTCTGCCTTGTCGGACAATTCCATTATTATCCAAGGAAGCGTAAAATCACATTCTGGCTGTTAAATTTTGTGATGAATGCACTGATACTGACATCGCCGTGGACACATGCGATATTTTATGTCGAGGATGGTGTGTCTTACCATGGTAAGCTTTTTTTTCTGCTCGTGTTTACAAGAGGGCTGTATGCAATTATGGCAACTGTGTACGCACTGATGAAGCGGAAGCTTATGATAAAAATTTTCGGGCAGAGCATCATACTGCTGGCAGTCTTTACCATAATCCAGGTGATAGAATATCTGATTTATCAGGATGAGACACTGTATTACTCAACCTTGATTGTGAACATCATTATTTTCCTGCTCACGATTACCATGGTGGAGTTTTATAAGGACGGAGCGACAGAGCTTCTCAACAAAAGGGCGTTTCGGCAGTTTATAGACAGGGAGATAGGCAAGCCGGGGACGCGTGTAGTCTATCTGATAAAATTAAAGAATTATGAGTATCTCCGCCAAAACTGTCATGAACCTTCTGTCATGGTACTGGTGAAACAGCTTGCGGAATACATGAAAGAATACGCAATGCTGTCATCCATCTATTACTTTGATGACGGCAAATATGGGATTGTTGTGCGGCAGAGGGACAGGTTTGACGAAACGGCATTCCTTGAAAAACTAAAGGAACGGTTTTGCGTGCCATTCGAGTTAAATGGCGCGAGAATTAATCTGTCACTGTTTGTTGCCATGATGGATGTCAGCGAGGGAAAAATCAATAAAAATAATTTTTACCGCTATTTTGCGGCATGTGACGATTTAAAGTATAAGAGTTCGGACTTGATAGAGTTTGTCCGCAGTGACAATCTCGGACTGGATGAGCTGCAGAAGTACAGGAATATTGAGGATGCCATTGAGCGGGCGCTTGTGGAGAATGAGTTTGAGATGTACTACCAGCCGATTATTTCCACACGGACAGGAAGGGTGGTTTCCGCAGAGGCGCTGATCCGGCTAAAGGACCGCGTATTGGGATTTGTCTCGCCGGAAGATTTTATACCGATTTCAGAAAATAATGGCAAGATTCTGGAAATCAGCGAGTTTGTCATAGACAGTGTATTTCGCTTTGTCAAGGAAAAAAATATTGCGGAAATGGGGATGGATTTTATTGAGATGAATCTTTCTGCAATGCAGTGTATGGATAAAAACTTGACGGAGAAGCTACAGTATTACATACAGAAATATGATATCGACCCGCGGCAGATTAACCTGGAAATAACAGAGACTGCAACAAATTTTGATGAACAGCGCCTGAAAGAGCAGCTTCTGGATGTCAAGAAGCTGGGATTTACTTTTTCACTGGACGATTATGGGACGGGATATTCCAATCTCGTGCGCGTGCTGGAATACCCCGTGGATGTGATTAAGCTTGACAAAAGCATTGTGTGGGCAGCGTTTACGGACCGTGACAGCTTTGTGACCATCAAGAATTTGATTTCCATGTTTCATGACGTGCGCAGGAAGCTTGTCGCAGAGGGTGTGGAGAACCGCGAGCAGATGAGCACACTCAGGGAGCTGGGATGTGACTACATACAGGGGTACTTTTATTCCCGTCCGGTTCCTGCAGATGAATTCATAGAATATACCAGGAACATGAATAACGAGTAGACAATATAAAAATATATGATACAGGAAACCGCTGCATGATGGTTTCCTGTATTTTTTCTGCCAAATTGGGAAATACTGTCTATGATATGGAATACATTTAATAATCAGGAGGTCGGCTATGAAAACAATACATTTAAAGATTACGGATGTGCATGCGCGGGAGGTGCTGGATTCACGGGGGAATCCGACCGTGGAGGCAGTCGTCACAGTCAATGACTGCTGTGAAGGAAGGGCAAGCGTACCGTCGGGTGCAAGTACTGGTAAGTTTGAGGCAGTGGAGCTTAGGGATGGCGAGATGCGCTATATGGGACTTGGCGTAGAGAAGGCAGTCAATAATGTAAACACCAAGATAAAGGATAAACTTATCGGGATGGATGTGTGTAACCAGAAGATGATTGACCATGTTCTTGTCGATACGGACGGAACGGACAATAAGGGAAATCTGGGTGCGAACGCCACACTGAGCGTATCAATGGCAGCAGCACGTGCGGCGGCAAATGCGATTGGAATGCCGCTTTACAGATATCTGGGTGGTGTCAAGACGGACAGGCTTCCTGTTCCCATGATGAATATTTTAAACGGCGGAAGGCATGCGACAAACACTGTAGATTTTCAGGAATTTATGATTATGCCTGTCTCTGCGGCGAATTTCCGCGAGGCTTTGAGAATCTGTGTCGAAATTTACCATAACCTCAAAAAAATCTGCCAGAAAAGAGGGCTGTCGACAGGCGTGGGCGATGAGGGGGGATTTGCGCCGGATTTGCCGGATGCGTTTGCGGTGCTTGACCTGATTGTGGAAGCAGTCAAGGCTGCGGGATATGTTCCGGGACACGATATCAAGATAGCGCTGGATGTGGCGGCTTCCGAACTGTATGATGAGGCTGACGGAAAGTATCATTTCAACGGGGAGACAGAGCTGAAACGCAGACAGGCTTCTGCAAATGGAAACGGGGCATGTGCATGCTATGAGGCAGGCAAGGAGTTTGACGTGAAAGACAATGAACCGGTCATCACACGCTCCACGGAGGAAATGATTGCCTACTATGAACAGCTGATAGAGCGGTATCCCATTATATCCATTGAGGACGGTCTGGCAGAAGATGACTGGGACGGATGGGCGGAGCTTACAAAACGCATCGGTGACAAAGTCCAGCTTGTGGGGGACGATCTCTTTGTGACAAATACAAAGCGTCTGGATGCCGGAATCAAGAAGAAGGTTGCAAATGCCATTCTCGTAAAGGTAAACCAGATTGGTACGGTGAGTGAGGCGATAGAGGCTGTGGAAATGGCGCAGAACAATGCCTACAAGGCTGTTATCAGCCATAGGAGCGGAGAGACAGAGGACTCCTTTATCGCGGACCTGGCAGTGGCGATGAATGCCGGGCAGATAAAGACAGGGGCGCCATGCAGGAGTGACAGGGTGGCGAAATATAACCAGCTGCTGCGAATCGAGGAGGAGATTGACCTTGTCTCAAAGTACCTGAATCCCTTTAATAAAATATAGTTTCGAAAAAGGGGCGGTTAACGCCTCTTTTTTTGAAATGAGAAGAAAATTAGGATGATTTTCAGACTTTTTATGTGCGGGCATGGTTATAATAAAAAATTAACATAAATTTTTGAAATAATATAATAAATTGCAAAAATTTACCGATATATATAATGCGCAGCAAAATATTAGTTAAAACAGCTGTAAGAGATGTGAAAACAATACCCTAATATGCCAAAACATGTTTTATGGCTGTTTAATTAATAACTTAAATTCTGCTTATGGAACGAAAGGGGTGCTTGTAATGGGGATGACAAACAAACAGTTTCAGGGGTTTATAAGACTTGCTTTAGGCTGGTTGGAGAGAGCTTTGCAGGAATCACCGGAAAATCAAAGTCTTATCGCGTTAAAGGACATCTTCCAGTCAATGTTGGAAGACGATTAATGGTCAAATGAAATGTTAGGTGTAAGGTTTTGTTATAATGACAAAGCTTTACACCTTTTATGTACATATGCCGATGACCCATATATGTTTTGAAAATAACTTGAGAAAAACAGTTGAAATGTATTCCTGTTTATGATAAACTGTTCTTTATCAGTGGGCTTTGGGACATGAAGTCTGCAGATCGTCGATAAGGAGGTGTGAAGATGGCAGTATTGAGAATCGTTCTTACTATTATTTTGATATTGGTTTCGATTGCATTTACAGTGATTGTTTTAATGCAGGAGGGTAAGTCAGCCGGGCTTGGCGCTATCAGCGGTGCAGCAGAGACATATTGGGGCAAGAATAAAGGCCGCTCCATGGAAGGAGCGCTGGTCAAGTTTACGAAAGTTTTAGGCGTTGTATTTATGTTGCTTGCTATTGTTTTAAATATAAATTTTTAGACTGTTATATATTTAAGATAAAACCACGAACACTCTTGTAATAAGAGTGTTTTTTCGTAATTTGGAAACAGAGGGAGGGAGCAGAATGTCTGATAAGAGGAAAAAGGTAATCATGGATTTGGTGGCGGCTGATTTTTATGTGCCAATGAAAGAGAAAGAACTTGCGATTATGCTACAGGTATCCAAAGAGGACAGGGGTGAGCTGAACCGCATTTTGAATGAACTGCTGGCAGAGGGGAAGCTGTCACTGACCAAGAAGGGGAAGTTTGTCAAGGCAAAGCATACAGACAAGGAGTTCATCGGGACGTTTATCAGTCATCCAAAGGGCTTCGGGTTTGTCGAGGTTGACGGCAGGGAAGAAGATTTGTATGTTCCGGAGAATTATGTAAATGGCGCATTTCATAAAGACACTGTAAAGGTGGCGCTGCTGTCAGGAAAGAACGGCAGACGCCAGGAGGCACAGGTCGTTGAAATCATTGCCAGGGGAATGAAGCAGATTGTGGGCATCTTTGACAAGAGTAACAAGAATTTTGGCTTTGTCATTCCGGATAACACGAAAATCAGCGAGGATGTTTTTGTGCCGTCAGAACGCTCAAAGGGAGCGGTGTCCGGTCATAAGGTTGTCTGCGAGATAACGGATTATGGCAAAAACAACCGGAAACCGGAAGGAAAGATTACAGAGATTCTGGGGCATGTCAATGACCCGGGCGTGGATATCATGTCCATTGTAAAAGGGTATGAGCTTCCGGTTGAATTTTCGGAAAAGATTATGCGTCAGGTGGAGAATGTCTCGAATGAGGTTTCCGAGGCGGATACGGCAGGACGGCGTGACCTGCGCGATGTGCAGATGGTGACAATTGACGGCGAGGACGCGAAGGATCTGGACGATGCGGTCAGCCTGGCAAAAGAGGGGGAGCAGTATCTGCTTGGCGTGCATATTGCGGACGTGACGAATTATGTGCAGGAGAATTCGGCGCTTGACTGGGAGGCAAGGGAGCGAGGAACCAGCGTCTACCTGGTGGACAGGGTGATTCCGATGCTGCCGCACAAGCTTTCCAACGGCATCTGTTCGCTGAACGCGGGGGAGAACCGGCTTGCACTCAGCTGCCTGATGACCATTGACAAAAAGGGCGAGGTCGTAAGCCATGAGATTGTGGAATCCGTGATAAAAGTGGACAGGCGCATGTCGTATACAAGTGTCAGAAAGATTCTTGAGGACAAGGATGAGACAGAGATAAAAATGTATGAAGAGCTTGTCCCAATGTTTGAGCTGATGAAAGAGCTTGCGGGAATTCTGCGGGACAAGCGCAAAAAAAGGGGCTCGATTGATTTTGATTTTCCAGAGAGCAAGATAATTCTCGACAAACAGGGGCATCCGGTAGAGATAAAGCCATATGAGAGAAACGTCGCGACGAAAATTATAGAAGATTTCATGCTGATTGCAAACGAGACCGTTGCAGAACATTTTCACTGGATGGAGCTGCCGTTTGTCTACCGGACACACGATAACCCGGATCCTGAAAAAATAGACAAGCTGGGAACATTTATCCGGAATTTCGGGTATTCCATCAAGAGCAGGCAGGAGGAGATTCATCCCAAGGAGCTGCAGAAACTGCTCGCGAAGATAGAAGACACACCGGAAGAAGCGCTGATTAGCAGACTGACACTGCGGAGCATGAAGCAGGCAAAATATACCATAGACTGTACGGGGCATTTCGGACTTGCCTGCCAGTACTACTGCCATTTTACATCGCCAATCAGGCGTTACCCGGATTTACAGATACACCGCATTATCAAGGAGCAGATTCGCGGACGGCTGAATGAGAAGCGCATTGACCATTACAATGAAATCCTTCCGGAGGTGGCAAAACATTCCTCGGAGATGGAGCGGCGCGCGGACGAGGCGGAGCGCGAGACAGATAAGCTCAAGAAGGTTGAGTTTATGGAGAACCATGTTGGCGAGATTTTTGAAGGAGTCATTTCATCCATCACGGCATGGGGCGTGTATGTGGAGCTGCCCAACACAATTGAGGGGATGATTCACGTGTCCATGCTTCCGGGAGATTATTTTTATTATGATGAAGAAACCTACGAAATGGTGGGGCAGGCAACGGATATCCGGTATAAGCTCGGACAGACATTGAAAGTCAGGGTGAACGCGACAGATAAGATATTAAGGACAATTGACTTTGTCATTCCCCAGGACTGGGAAATGGACGAGGAAGGGTAAGGAAAGGCTGGTTGGAACAATGGCAAAAAGTGAGGCAATGAAACTGGTAGCCAACAATAAAAAGGCATACCATGATTATTTCATTGAGGAGAAATATGAGTGCGGCATCGCGCTTCACGGTACGGAAGTGAAGTCGCTGCGTATGGGAAAATGCAGTATCAAGGAGGCGTTTATCCGGATTGAGGATGCCGAGGTGTTTGTGTATGGAATGCACATTTCTCCCTATGAAAAGGGAAATATTTTTAACAAAGACCCCCTGCGCGTGAAAAAGCTGTTACTGCATAAGCATGAGATTCAAAAGCTTTTGGGAAAGATAAAGGAAAAGGGATATACACTCGTGCCTTTGCAGGTTTATTTTTCAAATGGCAGGGCAAAAGTTGAAATTGGTCTTGCACGGGGTAAAAAACTGTATGATAAGCGTGAAGATATCGCGAAGAAGGATGCAAGGCGGGAGACAGAACGCGAGTTTAAAGTCAAAAATTTATATTGATTCACGGGATTAAAAAAGGAGCGGAAGCTCCTTTTTTAATCTTCTCTGCTGCGCGCAGTGATAATCCATGGCGCCGGGTCGGACTTGAATGTGTTGTTGCTGCGAAGCTTTGTCACGGAAACCTGTATGGTCTCTACGTCAGCAAGGCCAAGGTCGTGAAGCGTGTCAGGCAGGCTGGCGGCAGCCTTAAAGTCCAGTGTATAGATGACGACATTGATGTTTGGGTTTAATTTCAGCAGGCATTCAAGCTCCTGCTCCGTGCTTGCCGAGGCAACGAGAAATACGAGGGAGGGGACAGGGCACTGCGCCATTGTATTGTCATCAACATGGTCTATAATCTTGATGTTGTGGAGGTCAAAGTGCGCCACATTGTCCTCCAGGGTAGAGCGGTCGTCCCTGCTGTATTCCACCGCGATGACTGAGCCTTCCGCGGCAATAAGGGCGGCTTCGATGGCGATGCTTTCCCCGCCGATGACGCAGATATCATCCTGCGGGTCGACCATCATTTTGCTTAGGATAATCGAACGGATTTCACTTCCGACATATTGAATCGAACCGCGCTGCAGCTTTTCATTGCTCAGGCCGATGCGCGTTGAATTTCTGGCATTGGGATTGAGGATAAGCATACCGGCGGAGGCGTTGATGCCACGGTTAATCATGTCCTTTACCTGATTGTGCAGGATTTCCCCGCTCGGGTCGGAACCCTCATTGTACCATACCTCACATTCCCCGAGACCCGCGTTCCACAGGCGGTAAAAGATATCCTCGATTCCGGCGTTTGTAAACACGAGCGTCGTCTTGTGCGCCTCGACAGTCGGGATGACGTTCTTGTTTTTCTTGGTGATGTCAATGATTTTGACATGCTCCAAATCAATCGGGGTGTTCTGTGAGTAGTACTGAAGCCAGCTTAAGATGATATCATTTGTGAAAATTTGTTTTTCCATAGTCGTAAGCTCCTTTATTATATTTTTAAATAGAAATCTCTATTTGATTCCCTTCAATTCCGATGATGCAGCTCTCATAATAACCATCGCCCGTCGTTCTCGGACCGCTCAGCACTTCGTAGCCGTCCGCTTTTAACTGTCGTGTCAGTTTGTCGACGTTTTCCATGCTTCCAACAGAAAATGCCATGTGGATGTAACCTGTATGTGCCAGTTCCTTGGTGCCGTCGGTCATTTGCGGTTTTTTCATTATTTCCAATCGTGCACCATCGTCAAAAGACAGGAAATAAGAACGAAAATCAGTTTTTTCATTGTGATACCCATCATTGGATACAGCGCCGAAATATTTTATGAAAAAATTTCTGGCATTTTCCAAATCGTTTACGTATAGGGCTGTATGTTCTATTTTCATATTACCTGTCTCCTAGCTGTCTGCCCGTTTTTTCAAATGTTTCACCGTATTGATTTCGTGATTCCCGGTTCGGTATGCCATACCAGTAGCATAGAAAACAATTACTAAAATCTGTGCTGCGCAGCGTTTTAAAAATCGTTTCATTTTTAACTCCCTTCCAAACCCTGATATTGTTTGCAGTGTCTATTATATTATAACTATACCACACTAAAAACAAAAAAACAGCAGGGTATGATAAAAATTATCCTAGTTTTTTGTGAATATATTTGTTACACTATAAAAGTGCAAAACATATGTAATCAGGAAAGGACAAGATAATAAAATGGGAAAGATATTTAAATTTCAGCAGGACGTTGACACAGACCAGATTATAGCGTCACAGTATATTATATTTCCGACAATTGACGAGATGAAAGGGCATGCATTTGAGTCGCTTGACCCGGATTTTGCCTCGCAGGTACAGCCGGGGGACTATGTCGTGGCGTCGGAAAATTTCGGGTGCGGTTCTTCGAGGGAGCAGGCGCCGAGTGTGCTGAAGGCGCTTGGGGTTCAGGCAGTCGTGGCAAAATCGTTTGCCAGGATTTTTTATAGAAATGCAATCAACATCGGGCTTCCGGTGATTGTCTGCAAGGATTTGCACGACAATGTGAATGCGGGCGATGAGATGGAGCTTTCCATGCAGGAGGGTGTAGTACGTGTAAACGGAAAAGAATATGCCTGCACGAAGCTGCCCGAGTACATGCAGGGAATCCTTGACCAGGGTGGGCTGATTGCGTCATTAAACGAATAATATTATACTGGGCGGTCAGTCTTTTCGACCGCCAGTATGACTTTTATGGGCTGCAGAAAAGTATAGATAAGTGGAGGATTTGAATATGGGAATGACAATGGCAGAAAAAATCATTGCGGCGGCGGCTGGCGTGGCGTCTGTAAAGCCGGGTGACATACATACCGTGGAGCTCGACCGCCTGATGAGCAACGACGGGACGACACATCTCACAATTGACATGTATAACAAGCTGAAAAATCCGCGTATCGCGGATGTAAATAAACTGGTCTGGATTGTAGACCATAACGTACCATGCGACAGTGCAAAAACAGCGGCATCACATAAGAAAATGCGTGATTTTGCCAAAGAGCATGGTATTCGATATTATGAGGGCGAGGGTGTCTGTCATCAGGTGATGATGGAGAAGCACGTCACAAGCGGCGAGCTGATATTTGGTGCGGACAGCCATACGTGCGCATACGGCGCAGTCGGTGCGTTTGGAACAGGCGTGGGCTGTACAGACTATCTCTACGCCATGGTGACAGGCAAATCGTGGCTTCTGGTGCCTGAAACGCTGAAATTTAACCTGACAGGAAGATTAAATGACGGCGTGTATGCAAGGGATTTCATCCTTTCTGTTATCGGAATGATTGGCGCAAACGGTGCAAATTACATGGCGATGGAGTTTGGCGGGGAAGGCTTAAAGACGCTGGACATGAGCGACAGAATCTGCATCTGCAACCTCTGCGTGGAGGCGGGCGCAAAGACCGCGCTGATGGAGGTGGACGAGATTACGCTTGATTATCTGAAAGCGCGTGGCAGGGAGCCTAAGCACAACTTCAAAAGCGACGAAGATGCCGTCTTTACAAAGGTTTACGACATTGACTTATCAACCATCAAGCCGATCGTGGCAAAACCGCATTTTGTGGACAGCGTGGTAGACGCAAAAGAATGTGCGGGCACGCATATTGACGAGGCGTTTCTCGGCTCCTGCAATAACGGACGTATCGAGGACTTAAGGGTAGGTGCCAAGATAATCAGGGGTAAAAAAGTGCATCCCCTTGTAAGGTTTCTGGTAGTTCCGGCAAGTGCAGAGGTGTACAGACAGGCGCTCGCGGAAGGCATTATCGACACTTTTATGGAAGCAGGTGCGATTGTCATGAACCCCAATTGCAGCGTATGCTGGGGAAGCTGTCAGGGTGTCATCGGCGAGGGTGAGACGTTAATCAGCACGGGAACCCGCAATTTTAAGGGGCGCGCGGGACACAAGGATTCCTTCGTATACCTTGCCTCTGCGGCGACCGTGACGGCATCAGCGATAAAAGGGGAAATAACGACAGCAGATGTACTTTAAAATGAAAGATGTGGAGAGGTTATAAATTATGGATAAATTCACCGGAAAAATATGGGTCCTGGGCGATGATATAGACACAGATATCATTATTCCGACAGAGTACCTTGCATTAAAGACAGTACAGGATATGGCGCCATACGCGTTTTCACCGCTGCGCCCTGAGCTTGCAGGGCAGATAAGAGAGGGCGATATGATAGTGGCAGGCAAAAATTTTGGCTGCGGCTCATCAAGGGAACAGGCGCCAGAGATAATTAAAGCGCTTGGCATCAAGTGTGTAATTGCAAAATCCTTTGCGCGAATTTTCTTTAGAAATTCTATTAATAACGGACTTTTGTTAATAGAAAATGACAGGCTGCGCGACAACGTAAATGAAGGTGATGAGATAACTGTCACCATCAATGAGTCCATAGAACATCATGGGAATCAGTACCCGATTACATCATTGCCACAGAACCTGGTTGACATCATCAATGCAGGGGGGCTAGTAAAAGCAATGAGAAAACTGAATGGGTTGGATTAGGAAAGGCACAGGTGTAAAAATGGGTTCAACAATTATAGAAAAAATTATAAGAAATAACATCGGAAAAGAAGTTCATTCCGGAGATATTGTTACGGTAAATGTGGATCGTGTGATGATACATGACATATTTATTCCATTCGTGGCATCCAAGTTTGAGGAAATGGGATTTACCAAAATATGGGATGCAGACAAGGCTGTTTTAATCTATGACCACCTTGTGCCTGCAAGCCAGGTGGACGATACCAGGCACTTTTGCATTGGAAATGCGTTTGTTGAGAAATATGGCATGAAAAATGTCCACCGCGCAGACGGTATCTGCCATCAGCTGATGACAGAGGCAGGCTATGTAAAGCCGGGAGACATCGTCTTTGGCACAGACAGCCATACGACTACATATGGCTGTGTCGGTGCATTCTCTTCAGGCATCGGCTATACGGAAATGGCAAGCATTCTTGGAACAGGAACACTCTGGATACGTGTGCCGGAAACAATCAGGGTAAACATCACAGGGAAACTTCCTGAAAATGTCATGGCAAAGGATATCATATTGAAGCTGATAGGTGACCTGGGCGCGGATGGTGCGACTTATAAGGCACTGGAGTTTGCAGGGGATACCGTGGAAAATATGACAGTAGCGTCAAGAATGTCGATGTCAAACATGGCAATTGAGGCAGGCGCGAAATGTGCGCTTTTCACACCAGATGAAAAGACTGCGGAATACTGTGGAATCACGCTTACGGATAAAGAGCGTGATCTGGCTGGCGATGCGGATGCAAATTACTGTACCGTGATAAATTATCGGGCAGAGGACTTTGTTCCGGTGATGGCTTGTCCGTCCAATGTGGACAATGTAAAACCTGTTTCGGAGCTTGCGGGAAGGGAAATTGACCAGGTATTTATTGGTTCTTGTACAAATGGAAGGCTTGAGGATTTGATGGCAGCGGCGGATGTATTGAAGGGAAAGCACGTAGCACCTTTTGTGAAATTGATTGTCACGCCGGCAAGCCGCAAGATTTACAGGGAGGCGGCTGCAAATGGGACAATGGCAGTACTTGCAGAGGCAGGCGCTATCATCACGCACCCGAGCTGTGGTCTGTGCTGCGGCAGAACCGGTGGTATTCTGACAGACGGCGAGACCGTGATTGCGACAAACAACCGCAACTTCCTTGGACGTATGGGAACTTCCAAGGTAAATATTTACCTTGCTTCACCCAGATCGGCGGCAGCCTGTGCAATTGCCGGAAAAATAGTAAGTCCATAACTGTTATCGTGTACTACGATTTGGACAAGAAATCCAATGACAAAATCTGAAAAATAAGGTATTCTCTAGTTGACACAAAAAATGCGTCAGTATAGAGGATGCCTTATTATTTTGGGCGGCAGCTTATTTTATTTTGAACGGAGGAGGAGCTATATGAAGGCAATAAAAATAGGTACAAAGGTTGAGATTTACAATGACACGGTAACAACGTACAACAAACTTCCGGCAAAGACTTATATCATCAGGTTTGAAAAGATGCTGGGATTTTATCTGGACGAGTATGCTGACATTGAGGTAAAGGAGGATAAGGTCTATGGAGAACATATGCAGAAGGTAGAGAAGGTGCTGCGGTCATATGAACAGTTTGACAGAAATCTCGGTGTCATCCTGAGCGGGAGCAAGGGAATTGGGAAATCAATGTTTGCAAAACTGTTGTCAGTGGAAGCACTGAAAAGTGACATACCTGTCATAATTGTGGACAAATATATTTCAGGGATAGCATCTTATATTGAGACAATAGACCAGAGCGTGATGGTGCTGTTTGATGAGTTTGACAAGACTTTTGGCGATGTCAGGGTTTCCGATGGGGAAGTCGAGGCACAGGCGGCGCTTCTGGGACTGTTTGACGGAATCAAAAAAGGCAAAAAATTGTTTGTCATTACCTGTAATGACATTAGAAAGCTCAGCGATTTCATTGTGAACCGTCCGGGGCGTTTTCACTATCATTTTCGATTTGAATACCCGTCTGCCGGAGAAATAAGGACGTACCTTTATGACAAACTAAAGGAAGCCCATTATAATGAAATTGAGCGGATTGTCGCATTTTCGAGAAAAGTTGATTTGAACTATGACTGCCTCAGGGCGATTGCGTTTGAAATTAATAACGGAGAAAGTTTTCAAAGTGCGGTCGGTGATTTGAATATTATCAACCTGGCTCAGGAATGCTATGATTTCACCATATATTTCAAAAACGGTTCGCCGATGTGTGTCAAAAACAGACAGGTTGATTTCTTTGTCGACGAGGAAATCAGCATCTGTTTTGCCGAGGATGACTATAATGAAATTCTGACAATAGGGTTCTGGGCAAGGGATAGCATATATGATACAAAGAGTAATTGTGCCATAATCAGTGCGGATAAATTGAAGGTAAAATATGATGAAGAGTATGATGAGAAGCTTGTGGACAGGATAAAGAAATTAATTCCGGATTATCTGGCAGTGAAAAAAGTCCGCGAAAAGAACCTGCATTATGCAGTGTAGGCGCCAGGGCTTACACTGCATAAAACTGTATGGCTATAGTTTGTCCCTGTCATTTTTGAGGATATATGCCAAAAGCCCCTTGCAGCCCTCAATGACATCGGCGTAAGTGGCATCAAAATCCCCTGTATACCATGGGTCGGCAACATCCTGCCCGGAGCCGGAAAAGGAGAGGAGCTTATAGATTTTTCCCTCGTTGTCACCACCTGCGATACGTGTCATATTTCTGATATTTGCAGTGTCCATGCCAATCAGATAGTCATATGCATTGTAATCCTGCATGGTCATCTGCACTGCGCGGTGCGCAATTATTGGTATTTTCATTTCGCGCAGCTTGCCGACGGTTCCATGGTGGGGAGGATTGCCGATTTCCTCCCGGCTGGTGGCAGCAGAGTTGATGTAAAAGGATTGCTCCATTTTCTTTTGTTTTACGAGGTACGTCATGACGCTTTCTGCCATTGTGCTGCGGCAGATATTGCCGTGGCAAATAAATAGGATTTTTATCATTATTCCATAACTCCTTAAATGTTCTGTATTTCTTC
>ERZ778517.797-NODE-797-length-29309-cov-8.605524_pt1 | contig 29309 bp, 30 predicted proteins | sample MGYA00510341_ERZ778517 | MGnify/ENA primary metagenome ERZ778517 (study PRJEB29527, sample SAMN07138964) | mouse gut metagenome | material: feces | host: mouse | place: China:Nanjing | collected 2016-01-25 ...
AAGAATAAGTTCATAAGCAATATTTCTTGCTTACAAACTTATTATACGAGGAGGTACTATATGAAACTGGTGTACAGGATTTGATATAATACAGAAAGATAGCACCTTGGCCTTGCGGGAGGCTGGAAGAGGAAAGGGGTAGAGACTATGAAGAGAGAATTGGATCCATCAGAAAATCTGAAGCTGTTTGACAAACTGCGGATGGAGGCCATCGGCAGAACAGATGAAGCGATTAACTGTGTCAAAGAATTGATGGAAGATGACGATTTTGAGGCATATGGAAAGAAGAATCTGGAAAAGCTGGAGTACTCCAGACATATTTTGCAGGATAACACGCTTCCGCTGTCGCTGATGGCGTCTTTTCAGCAGGGAAAATCAACCACGACGTCAGCTATGGCGGATGGCCATGAGATTACTCCGTGCGGAAAAGGCGGCGGGGGAATCCGGACAAGTTCCATTCCGGTTACCATGTATAATGATGCAAACAGTACCGAGGTAGTGGTGAACTCGTATACAAAGATGGTGTTGACACAGCATATTATTGCCTGTTGTACGGCACATTTGGACAATGCGGATCCTACGGCATATGATTTGGATAGTAATAAGAGCAGAAAACTGCTTCAGGCGGCTGTAGAATCGGAAATAAAAAATTACCGTGACGCGGCGGACTATGATCCGGATCAACTGTCAGTTCTTCGCAGTGCAGTGCTGATCCTCGCATATTATGGCAGCAAATCGTATCAAAAATTAGTAAGCGATGGTTTCAAGACTATTTTGGATATTCAGCCTTTCATTGCATTTCCGCCGGATTTGGAGAGCCGCTGGGAGAAACTGCGCGACTATGGATTTGATATTGTGAATCAGACTGATGATCATGGCAACGCACTGTTTGACGAGCTGTCATCGTTATATGTATTTGTTGATAATATAGTAGTTCCGATTCACTCTGAATTTATGGGAGAGACAGGAACGGCGATCATTGATGCGCCTGGCACAATGGCGAGCAACGAAGATACGGAACGTGCTTTGAAAGCGGCGGAGAGTGCAGCTGTTGTCTTGTTTTTGCTGACGGGAGAAAGGCAGCTTTCAAAAGTCGATCGGGATATGTTACGCAATTTAAAGGAAGCAGGGATGGCGAATAAAGTTGTCTTTATTGTAAACTTTTTTAAAAATCCTGACATCATAAAAGATAATATCGAGCAGACGATTCTGGCTCAGATCAGGGAGGTCGGATATACGGCGGAACATCACAACAATCTTTTGTATTACAATGCATACCTGGCACAGCGTGCGGCTCAGGGACAGCTCATACTGGAAAATCGTATGGATCCTCTTACGGCTGATTCCATTTTGACAGATGCCAATAAGCGGTTTAAAAAGGGGACTAAAATTACATCGGTCGAAAAGGCATGGTTAAAAACAACGATCAAGACGCTGCGTGCGATTGATGCTGATGATGCCGCTGATGAATTGTCAGATCTGGGGCTATGCGAACAGACGATAGAAACGATCTCGCGGGAAAGCAAGTGGCGGGAGATGATCACCTGTTTGCGCGAACATGTCATGAACAACAGGGTTTCCGGTGTGTTAAAGGATCTGGGGGTAAAGCCTGTATTTGACGGTTTAAAGTCCATTGAGGATGCGCTCGAAGCCAGAGAGAAGGCGGCAAATGATACCGAAGAGAAAGTAAAGAGAGAATATGAGGAGGCAAAGAGGCTGCTGGAACAATTTTCGGACGAAGTCAGTGATGTTGTCTCCCTCAATCTTAGCCAGAGCACGGATAAGGCTTTTGCGGAAAGTTATTATGACGATGTTGTTTTGGGATCGATTGACAAGGCGGCTGAGATGGCTGCTCCTGAAGTATTTGAAAAGACTGGTATAATAGGAAATGTCAAGGATATCGCGGACAAGACAAAAAGGTTGCTCGAGAGGGCGGCTAACAGTGTCTCGGAGTTTTTTTCCGGAAGCCGTCCGGTTTATGAGCATGAGCCAAACGGCCTTAAAGAACAGTGTAATGCCGTGATCAGCCGCTGTTATCGAAATCAGATGATTCTTAAGGGACATGCATGGTCGCAGAACCTTGAAAGTTCAAATGAATATGAGGATTATATTGAAAAAAAGGTTCGGCATATCCAAAAATCTTTCCGAAAAACGTGGGAAGATCTTGGCCTGGACCAGAACGAGCTGCTTTCCAACATCGAACCCCTGCCGGGTGACCTGAGCGGACTGATATCTAAGGATGCAGCGAATCTGGATGTTCGGGATATTATCTCAGATACATCTGCCGCAGTGCAGTTAGGGATCGGGGCGCTCTTTAAGGGGGTTGGAATGGGTTTTGGCACTCTGGTCGGCGGTACATGGGTTTACTATTTTGTCCTGCCGGTTGACTTTATTATTCCAGGGTTTGCAGAGATCATAACCCTGGCTGCTGTAATAGTTGCCGCAGCTGTGTACGCAGTAGCAGCGGGTAAAAAGGCGAAAAAATAGAGTCCATTTCTGAGGAGATCAACACAGGTTTAAGCAAAACGGTCTCTCATAAGAAAAAGGAGATCATTGATAATATCATGAAAGGGGATATGAATGCAGTTCCGCCGGCACCGGGGATCTCGTATATCCGATTATTTTATCAAACACTTTTTGAAGGTATCGTTGAACGGCAGCGAACAGATCTGGACAAGACGTATCAGGAAAAAATGCAAGATTTAAAAAAGTCCTCTGCTGACAGGATGAGAATTGCCGGAAAGGCAAATCGGTGGAGAACAGAACAGATCAGGCCGATCCGGGAAAAGTTATCGGACATGCTTGACGAGATCGATGATATCTGGGGAGAATAGAAGGGGGAAAGTTCATGCGGGAATGGCGTGATTTTGTTGAGGAGGGGGCTGTTCCGAAGGAATTGACCGAGGAACACCCGATCATCGCCATTTATGGCGGTTACCAGGTTGGAAAGTCGACATTGCTGAACTGTCTGCTTGGACAGTATGTTGCACTGGTCGGCAAAGGTATCGCGACAACTGCTTTGGTCAGTCGGTACAGGTATGGGAGATGCAGTATCCTGAGGTATCGGACCAAACCAGACAGCATATACCGGGGTGATCTGAGACAGACAACATTAGAGCAGGTCAGGGACAGGAATTTTCTGGGGAATATCGATATGGAAAGCGGATTCCATCTGGAAGTGGAAGCGCCTGCAGAATTGCTGGAAAAATGTGATATTGTGGATACACCTGGGTATGATGCCAGTGAACAGGATAATACTGCAGCTTTGAATGCCATGGATCACATACATTATATCCTGTTTGTGATTCCGAACAGGGGATTGACCCAAACGGAAAAGGAATTGCTTTTAAAGATATCCCGGAATGGAATTCCCATTTCAGTCCTTATGAACTGCAGTATTGGAAGGCGGAGTGAACGCTGGATACCAGATAGCGATGCGAATCTGGAATGTGCCCGGGAGTGTGAAAGCTGGCTGTCTTCCATGAATGTGGAGACGGTGCCAGTTAAGGGGCAAAAAGTTTATTTGTGCAATTTCCTGTTTTACTGGTTCTATGCGAAAGCCTTTGAACAGAGCATTCCTGATATAGTCAGTCCGGATACGCTCCAGAAACATATCGTGGAAACATTGCAGGAAGAAGGTTATGGGACAGATCGGGATACGATTATAAGACTTAGCGGTGTTTGCGGTTTGATTGATGCGTTGGCAGAACAGATCCTGGGATATGATTCCATTACACACAAAATAGGAGTGGGAAAGTATGAGCCGATATTATAGTTTTAATGATTTTATGAATGATGTTATAGAAGAAGCGGATAAAATATCTGAATCCAGAAGCGGCTGTGGTTTGGAAGAACTATATCATGTGAAAGTGAAAACATATGAGGCAGTCAGGCGGCTTATTTCAAAAGACTGGTTTGTTTTTATTGCGGTTGTGGTGCTATTGGCAGTGGGACCGATAGGATTGGGGCTGGCAATAGCAGGTTTTCTGACGACTCCGGTCGGGTTAGTGGTTGTGGCTGTTCTGGGTGCCGGTTCGGTTGCAACGATAAAACAGATGTATAAAGACCGTATTCTGCCGCAGACGGTTCGGAAGATAGGAGAAAAATATAAATCGAGATGGAAGCAGGAAGAAGGTAACCGCACTAAAATTGATGGTATGGTTAACGAAGCGGCAGAAGAATTGTACAACAATGCATTTCACGGGATGCTGCAGGGGTGACAAATGATGAAAGTCCGAATGGTATGGCTCGATATGTAACTTTTTAACAAGGCTGAATTGTTGCATGGATTTGTAAAATTAGATTTTAGGTGCTGCATAAAGATGGAGGGGAGTGAGACGGATCAAGTGACATTCACAGTCAGATATTACGCGTAAAAGAAGCAGGCAGGATTTTTGGCAAAGAGAGGTAAATTATGAGAATAAACAGGAAAAATCTTATAGGAATGATGTTGGTAATGATATTGTTGGCGGGTTCATCTGAAGTCTCGCTGGCCGCGTCTGAAACAGATTCTGTGAAGCCCGGTCCGGCAAGGGATTGGGGAAGTATTATTGAAATTCCTTCAGATCAGGAAATTGCGGAGTTCAATAAAAGATCTGTCGATCGATCGCCTTATTTATCGGGATGGCTTGGCATTGATTCGGAAACGAGGTTTTTGGAATACTCGATTGACTTTAAGGCAGATCACATACCTTATGGCACATATTTCAGCTGTGCCAATATTCGGATGGATCGATCTTCCTTAGAGCAGAAATATGATGATGTGCACACGGATGAGTGGCTTTCATTTTATGCAGGGATTCAGATGCGGGATCCTGAGAGAGGCAGCAGTTCCATTATGTCCTTTTGGGATATCTACTGCAAGGACAAGGATGGGGAAGATTTAACAATCAGGGCAAAATTGGTATATCCCGAAAATACGAAGGCAAATGTCTTTACGAATGAAGGGGACGGTGTAAATTATAAGAGCGAATATACATGGGAACAGGGATGCTGGTATCGAATGCTTCTGCAGTGTGTCCGTTCCGAGGAAAACGATCATACGCTGGTTCAGCAATGGATATGCAATCTAGAAACAGGAGAATGGACAAAAATGTGTTGTTACGATACAGGCATAGCGGGCAGCTGCTTTATGGGAGATACGGCTGTATTTCTTGAAAATTATATGACACAGTACGCGGGAGATATCCGTTCGGTAGAATTCAAAAATATCAGGATACGGCCGCTTGGTTCGGAAGAGTGGGTTCCGGTCAGCCAGGTTTCCATGATAAAAGAAAATTATCCTGGAAGTTTTTGCTTCGGTGCTGACAACGAGCAGTTCTGGATGATATCAACAGGACTGGAAAACCGTTCTATTGTGCAGTCAGGAGAGAGAAATACATATCAGATTCCTGATGTGGATGTGATCCCATGACGGCGATAGCGTGTGATCCAGGGAGAGAAAGACAGGGGGATGAATATTCATCCCCTTTTTCCCTACTGGATCCTCAATGTCTGTGTCCGGATCAGATCTCCGCGGACGATCACTGTCAGCGGCGTGTCGGCGGCGGTGTCCTCATTGTCGGCGGCATAGATCATGAGCTGTCCCCTGTATGCCCTGCGGTAGTCGGCGGTGTACTCCGTCACGTCTGCGAGGTCGCCGTTCTCGAGACCGAGCAGCGTTCCGTTTTCGACAGTCACATGGAGCATCGTGGCATCATGGTACACGCGCCTGCCGTTCCCGTCGAGCAGGGTGACTTCGAGCTGGTGGACGGGATTGCGGTAGCCGACGGCTCCTGCGATGATATCGCGCGCTTTTTCGTTCAGTGTGTATTCCTGTATGTTCATCTGGCACGCCGCCATGGCCGTGTACAGGCTGTGACTGACAGTTGTGTCATTTTCCGGACTCCGTGCTGTCAGGGTTCCTGGCTCAAACCGGACGGTTGTGAGAATGCAGTCCTTGTCAGGGTCTTTCTCAAAAGTGCCGAGACGCTTGTTGTTCAGCAGGAGCTCGATGGATCTTAGGTTCGTGTAACATTTGACTGTGACCATCTCTCCGGCACAGTAATTCCAGCTTTCGGCTGACGGTGCAAACTCGCAGGCGTAAGCGTCAGCTGCGGTTTCTCCCCATGGAGTGACACAGTTGTCCGTTTTTCGTATGGTCGTCAGATGGATCATGGGTTCGACTGACCAGAAACTCTGCCTGCGGTAGTAACCCGGTTTTTCAAATCCCGCGAGCGTGAGCAGTCCTGCGCTCGAGCCGTGGATCGGCCAGCCGTGCGCCTCGCCGAGATAGTCGATGCCTGTCCACAAAAACTGTCCGGAGATGTAGTCGTTGTCGGTCACTGCGCGCCAGTCCTGGAGTCGGTGGCCGTTCTCGCTGCCGAGGAACGGCTTGTCAGGAAATGCCTGGTGGTGCTCTGCGTACAGGTTTTCCCGGTAATTGTACCCGGCGACGTCGACGGCGTCGATAAAGCCAAGCTTTGCGGAGAGCTCGGGGAAGGCGGCGGCAAGCGTTACCGGATGCGTGGTGTCCACTGCTTTTACAATGCCGCACAGATGCTTTGCCAGCACAGCGAGGCGCTCGGCGTTGGGGCGCGCGGGATTGTACATGCGCTCCGCCTCCGGTTTGTTGGCGTCGTTGTTGCCGGTAACGCAGTTGCCTGGCATAGTTATAAAGCTCGGATGACAGTAGGGATCGTTGGGATAGTCGATCTCGTTTCCGATGCTCCACAGGATCACGCTCGGGTGGTTGCGGTCGCGCAGGATCATGTCGGTGAGATCGCGCTCGTGCCAGACGGGGAAATCGGTGTAGTAGCCCTGATTTTTCGGGGGATAGACATTGTGTCCCTGCCACCATTTGTTCTTTGGCCCCTCCCACTCGTCAAACGCCTCGTCCATCACGAGGAAGCCGAGGACGTCGCACAGCGTGTACAGCTCGGGCATGTGCGGATTGTGGCTCATGCGGATCGCGTTGCAGCCCATTTTCCTGAGCAGGATGAGTCTGCGGCACCATACCTCGTAGGGAACGGCGGCGCCAAGGCAGCCTGCGTCGTGATGCAGGCAGACGCCCTTGAACTTGTACGGTTTCCCGTTGAGAAAAAAGCCCCTGTCAGGGTGAAAGCGAAAGCTGCGGATACCGACCTTCATCTCATGGATCTGATACGATTTCTGGTAGGAGATATATGTTTTCACAGTGTACAGATCTGGACTTTCCGGCGACCAGAGCCTGGGTGTCTGTATGGTTCCGGTATTGGTGACCTGTATGGAGGCGTGCGCCATGATGGTTGTCTGCGATACGGCCTCGCCCACCAGCTTTCCGGCGTTGTCAAAGATGACATTGGTGACAGTGACCAGGCTGTTCTTGTCTGTCGCGTTGACCAGTTCATTGACGATCTCGTAGTCGGCGCTGTTATCGTCGACTCTCGGCGTGTGGAAGAAGATGCCGTTGTCGGTGGGATAGATGTTTTCGGATATGGTGAGCGTGACTTTTCCCGTGATGCCGGAGCCTGTGAACCAGCGCGAGTCGGATAGCTCGCGCCTGTCGACGTACACGCTGATGACATTGTCGGCATCAAAGCGGAAGCAGTCGGACACATTATATTCGAAGGAGATGTAGCCGTTTGGACGCTCGCCGAGGTAGGCGGAGTTGCACCAGACGCGGCTGTTCTTGTAGATACTGTCAAAATGGATGCGGATTTGCTTCCCCTGCCATGCCGCATCGGGTGCAATGTGGATGCGGTACCAGCTGATGCCGCCCGCAAGATACCCGGTGCCGCTGGAATACTCCTTTGAGAAGGGCATATGTACGGACCAGTCGTGGGGGAGCGATACAGGCTCCCAGTCGTCGTCTCCGCTCCACGCCTGCCATGCATCGGGTGCATCGCCCAGATGAAAGCGTGCGTGGTTCAGCGGGATCGTCAGTGTGTCGTTGATCGTTTCCATGAGAATTATGACTCCTTTCGGTAGAGAATGTATATGAATTCCTTTATGCCTGATTATAGCATAATCATGGGGGTATTTCTATAGCATTTGTGTTCAGTTTGGGTTAAACTTGAATCTGCGGTGGAATGATGATATTATAAAATTAAAGAGTATGATTACATAGATAGATTGGCGGTGTCAATATAAAGTATTTATTTTGGAATGTATATAAAAAGAATCTAATAGGACCACTTTTGCAGATGATCGTTGAGAATGAGGCAGATATTGTGGCGATCGTCGAAACGGAAAACCTGGATGTACAAGGGATTATTCATTCATTAAAGTTACAATCGCAGGATTGGCAAGTTTCAGAGATATGTCCGGAAGCAGATATAAAGGTATTAACAAGATCAAATGTACATATTTCAGTCCACAGAGAGGACAAAAACTTTGCCACATATAAATATTTGAGGGGGAAGAAGTTTTTCTGCTGCATGTAGTTCATTTTCCAAGTCCGCTTCGTCTGGAAGAATGTGCACGTGATATGCGTGCAATCAATATCAGCCATGTGTTGCGAAAAATGGAAGAGGATATTTTTCAAAAAACGGACTATAAGAGTATTATTGTCGGAGATTTTAATTTGCAGCCGTATTCTCAAGGAATATCGAGTGTACATGGTTTTAATGCAACAATGTCCATCTCAAAGGCAAAGAAGGTTTTTAGAAAGGTTGGTGGTGAGCAAAAACGGTTTTATTTTAATCCGACATGGAAATTGATGGGAGATAACAGAAATGTTCAGGGAACATATTATAACAACAGTGATCAACAGGATAAATCGATATTCTGGTACTCGTTTGATGAGATTTTGATCAGACCGTATTTTATAGACAGATTTAATTGGGATTATTTTGAGATCGTGGAAGGAACGGCAAGTTATAAGTTTATAAGGAATGATGTGATAGACAAGTCTGGTTATTCAGATCATTTACCGATAAAATTTGAGATCTTGTAGGGAGGTAATATCATGGAAAGGGATTTATGGGGATTTAAAAATGTTAAGGATTTGGAGAAGAGCACAAAGGACATGCCGGACACCATCTTGAAAGAACAGATTGCATTGCTGGGAGAAAAGACGAACTTTATAGTTTATGGAAAACCTGTTTTTATCAAGGTAAACTCACAGGAAATTGAATATAAGGTTGCTACGGTATTTAACGTTGTGGTGCAGGCGCTTGACAATTATGAAAAAACGATTTTGATCATGTATTCGAACCCTGAAACAGAGTATCCGGTAGCGATCACTGTGAACAGTAGTTATGAGGAGGACTGTGAAATGTTTGTACCGTCGTATACATGCAAGGACAAAAATTCCTTTGAGACTGCGATTAAGGAAATCTTATCATCAGATAAAATTCTGGGTCTGATTCAGATGTTATATTCCAAAGCAGCAATGCTGGCAAGTTAACAAACACGCCCTTGTCCTGCAGTTTCATCACGGCTTCTATATAGAAGTAATCCGCATAGACGTAGTTCTTGTTTCTGCCGGGCAGGTGGTATCCTGTCGTCCCGTTCTGGGTGATGCCGTCGGTGTCAGCGCTCCAGTCCGCACTCTGCGCGTCGATCGCCCGCAGCATTTTGACGGCGGCATTGAGATACGGGATTTTCTGATCCCCGGGAACCTGGCCTGCCAGCTCGATGAGTCCGCACGCCGCCGCGCAGGCTCCGATGTCGTCCTGTACATGCGGTTTGGCGGGCTGGTCGAAATCCGAGGGGATCAGGCCGTTTTCGGGAATGTTTGTCATAAAGTTTGCCGCGATCTTCTTGGCCGTCTCCAGATATCGTTTCTCTCCGGTGTGTCTGTAGCTCGCGGTGAAGCCGTAGAGTCCCCACGCCTGTCCGCGTGTCCATGAGGAACCTTTGCCGTATCCCTGTCCGCCATGGTCACTGACGTAGACGCCGTTTTCCGGGTTAAACTCGACGATGTGGATCACGCTGCCGTTCGGGCGGACAAAATAGTTCATCGTCGTGTCGGCATGGCGCATCGCGATGAGCTTGAAGCGCGGGTCTTTGGATACCTCCGAAGCCCAGTACAGCAGCGGCAGGTTGAGCATACAGTCGATGATGGTCGCCCCGGCGATATGGATGGGCGGGGCGTCCTTGACCAGGGGAAGCGCCTCGTTGCCGCTGCCCCATGCGCGGATAAAGCCGCCGGCGGGGTTATAGCGCCCGGCCAGCCATTTAGCGGCTGTGAGGCCGCTCTCCATCGCCTCCTTGCTGCCGGTCAGCCTGTAGTCGAGCACGAAGCTTGGCAGCCACAGATAGCCGATGTCATGGCTCTCGATCTCCAGAAGATATTTGTCAAGGACGGTCTCCGTGTACCGCGCGATCTCGGCATAGCGCTCGTCATTCGTTTCCTGATACAGCAGCCACATCATGCCGGCCCAGAAGCCGTTTGTCCAGAAGGTCCGGGTCATGCCGGATGGTCCTTCGCAGGAGGCTTTGTCATCGTGCACGCCGTCTATGGCTTCCGAGGGGATCTTGTTCGCAGAGCGCTCCCGCACTGCCGCAAGTTTTTCTGTTATTTTGTTCATCACGGTGTCAGTCCACAGCCTGTTCTGTCAGTTTCTCGTATATCATTTATTTCCTCCGTTTCCCTGCCGTCTCTCCTCCAGCAGCTTTGCATTCTCATCGACACGTTTTTTGTTCAGCGGATAGACAAAGGTCAGAAGCAGGAATACGACCAGATAGCAGATGCCCGGCAGGAGTGTGGAGCAGTTGTAGATACCGTCCTTTACACTCTGAGTCTGTTCGATGCCCTGCGCCGAGCTGACATAGCCGATCGCCACCAGCACGAATCCTCCCAGACCGCCGGCTGCCGCCTGCGCGAGTTTTCTGGAGAAGGAATAGATCGCATATACCGTGCCGTCGCTGCGCATGCCTGTCCGCACTTCCTGATAGTCGATGACGTCGCCGATAAATGCCCATGTGAGCATGCTCATCAGTCCCATGCCCAGATTGCTCACGAAGAGCATCGCGATAAAGGCCATGGGCGACTGCACGCGCAGCAGCCATAAGGCGAGGAAGATGACTGTGGAGATCAGTGTTCCGACAGAGCACACTTCCTTTTTGCCGAATCTTCCCGCAAGCTTTGACGCGACGGGAGCCATCAGCAGCATCGCCACTGTCGAGGTCAGGCTGGCAAGCGCCATCACGGATGTATTGTTGAAGTAGTCTTTGTACAGGTAGGTGTTCATTGTGCTGGTCAGCAGGCTTCCGATCAGCAGTAACAGCGCGATCCCGATGATGACCAGGAGCGGGCCGCAGCTCACAAGCTCTTTCAAGGTCTTTCCGATCCCGGCGTTGGATTTTTTGTCATTTTTCTGCTGCGGGAGTGTCACGCGTTCCGTGGTCAGCTTGTAGCAGCCCAGATAAAATACCATCGCAAAGATGCCGTAGATCACGGCGACCAGTGTCACGCGCTCGGGGATGATGACCTGCTGGCCTGCCTCGTTTGCCCTGTATACGAGCTGCGGCGTGATCATTCCGATCGACATGCCTGCAAGCACTGCGCCGATCGTGCGGAATACGGACAGAGATGAGCGCTCCCTGGAATCATTGGTGATCACGGATGCCATGCTGCCGTAAGGAATGTTGCAGGCTGTGTAGAAAAAGCTTCCCCACAGGATGTAGGTCACGAAAACCCATACGATCCGGAGCGTGAGCGGAAAGTCGCGCACCCAGAACATGTAGATGAGCATGCTGCTGAGTCCCATCGGGACTGCCATGCGCTTGATCCACACGCGGAACCTGCCGTCTTTGGTCGGTTTCGCGATATCGCAGATGCGCCCCATCGCCGTGTCCGTGAACGCGTCGACAATGCGGGCGGTCATCAGGAGCACGCCGACCACGCCGGCGCCGATGCCGAGCACGTCTGTGCAGAATACCATCAGATACATCTGCGCGAAAAGAAAGGTGAAGTCATTTCCAAAATCGCCGAGCATATACCCGATCTTGTCCTTGATGCCAAACGGCGGTACAGTTTGATTGTTTTAATTTGCTTTCATATCTTACTCCTTTTTGCCGTGTCTGCGGTCTGCTGAATGCATTAAGAAATCGCAGCAGATCCGACGGACGTCATACTGTTTTTCACAAAAATCATGGCCATGATTTTGTCTCGTGTGATTGCACAAAAATAGTTATACCTGTATTTCATATCTAATCCTTTTTGCCTGTATTGTTCGCCGCGCCAGATCTTTAGTTCCACGATATACTCACGGCCACCGTAGGGGATCACGACGTCCATCCTTGTATTGTCGCGGGTTTTCGGCTCCACATAATAGTTTCCTCTGCCGTTGATAATCGGTTTCATGAAGCATAGGAATAATAATTTGCCCTGCCGCTCCAGAAAATGTGTGTCTTCACTTCGAAACTCGGCTTTCATTACCTCCTGGAACTTCCGTAATGCCTGTTCCATGTCAAGTTCTCCGTTTTCAACAAACTGATTGTTTTCGTAGTCAAATGCATGCTGCTCCCGCATTTTTCCGGCTGCGATATTCCATGGACTGTCATATCTTCTTTCCTCCTCCGGACGCAGCTTTAACTGGAGATTTTTGACATTGTATACGCCGGCAAGGATCACATTGTGAAAAGAAGTATCGAGTCCTTCCTGCATATCAAGGTACTTATTCCTCAGCATTCCAAGAAAGTTCAGGAAGATTTGGTTATCTGAGCTTTTATCCACCTCATCCACCAACAGAATAACACCTTTATCGGCATTGCTGCATAATCTGGTTATTTTATCTCCCAAAATATCGAACGCCTTATCCGTAACCACAGAGGTATCATAGTACGTGCTGATCCACGTCTCTGTTACAGCAGGAGGCGATCATCAACAGCGATGCCGTCTATACGAGATACGAGCTGGAGAAGAAACTGATCCGGCATGTTGCCGCGGGAAATTATGAGCAGGCTGTGCAGGTACTGGACAGTTTTTCCATGGATCCGGACGACTATAAGGATGCTGTCACAAGGATTCCGCGCGAGCCGGACAAGCGCCTGCGCTATGCCGGACAGCTGGTCAATTCCACGCTGCGGGTGTCTCTCCTGTCCTCGCAGATCCCGGTCATCTATCTGCATATTGTCTCGACGCATTTCGGGATCCTGCTGGAGGATGCGCCGATCGAATACCTGCGGGAGGAAAAGATCATCCACAGGATCATCGAGGCGTACTGTTATTATGCGAAGGAGTACAGCGGGATACAGTACAGCGATACCGTGTCCCGCATAACGGACTATATCATCTTCCACATCAAGGAGGAACTGTCCCTGCGCCAGATCGCCGACGCGTTTCACTTTTCGGACGCCTATGTGAACCGGGTCTTAAAGAAGGAAACTGGATATACGGTAGTACAGTACATCAAGAAAAACCGCATTGTGCTGGCCAAGACCCTGCTTCATTTTGATGATCTGTCGATCGCGGAGGTCGCGTCGCTTGTCGGTTATCCGGACTGCAATTACTTCTGCCGGGTATTTAAGCAGGTCGAGGGAGTCTCCCCGGTGCAGTTTCGGGTGACTGAAGGCCGTGTGGGAATCAGGATTTAGGGTATGAGAGAAGCTTGAAGAGCAGCTCACGTGATGCGGCCGGAAACTCGTTAAAATGATTTGCCGGCAATGACAGGTTGCATTTTGCAGGACGCTGAAATATAATAAATATGTGATTATTTTCACAAAAATATTAATAATTGTGTGAGGAACCGGCAATATGGAACGACTTATCATGAAACAATTATTCAAATGGAAAAATTCTCCCTATCGGAAGCCGCTGATATTAAAAGGTGTCCGGCAGGTGGGCAAGACGTGGATCTTAAAAGAGTTTGGCAGGCAGTACTATGAAAATACGGCCTACTTTAACTTTGATGAAAATGAGGAGTACAGACAGTTTTTTGAGACGACCAAGGATGTGAACCGGATCCTGCAGAATCTTATGCTGGCGGGCGGACAGAAAATCACGCCGGAAAAAACGCTCATTATATTTGACGAGGTACAGGATTGTCCGAAAGTGATCAATGCCATGAAGTATTTCTGCGAGAACGCACCGGAATACCATGTAGCCTGTGCGGGATCATTGCTGGGCATCGCGCTGCGGGATATTAACTGATGGGAGGTGCTGCGCATGGATTTTCTGGAGTCCGCTGCCGTTCTGATTCCGGTGCTGACGGGGATGGCATTGACGGTATACCGCGGTGAGCCGGATACACTGGGGCAGTTTGAAGCCCAGTATTGTTTTTCCGCCCAACTGCAGAATATATATACGGCTCAGGGACTTGGGGCTTTTTGCCAGAAGGGTGCCGAGGATCGGATCTATGACCTGGAGGAGCCGATGGGAACGCGGCTGGCCGCGTTTAAGGCTGGCGGACAGTGGCTGCTGCTGGGACCTTATGTGGAGACGGGATGGAGCGTGCAGGCCGCCAGGCTTTTGCTCGCTGGGCAGGGTGCGTCGGAATCCGCCCTGCCGATGTACAAAGCGTACCGTTGTAAGCTGCCCATAGTCATGCAGGAGCTGGCCGTGCGGACGGCGTTTGTGCTGGCGGAAAATCTGGGAGGCGGCGCGCGGGCTGGATTATATGGAGATCAATCTGAGCAAGTCCATGACCACGGAGGAGATCGCCCGAGCCTCGGGGGAGAAAAAGAGGAATTTTGTGAACCGGTTCTGCCGGGAGACTGGCATGACGGTGAAAGCGTATCTGGCAGCGATGCGCTGCGGCATTGCCGCCCAGCTGCTGGCTGACGGCGACGCCAGCGTTCAGGAGATCGCGGCCTATGTGGGGTACACGGACAACAACTATTTTTCCAAAGTATTCAGGGCAAATTTTGGGATGACGCCTCAGGCGTACAGGGTTCTGCATAAAGTATAAATTAAATAATTACACGTTTTTTCTAAAAACTGTCTGTTTTTTCTAACAGGCAGTTTTTGCTTTTTGGTAGACTGGACTTAAGGATCTGTAGTTGAAATGTGAAAAGGAGCTGCCATGCTGATATATGATTCCCTCCAGCCGGCGATGCGAGCCTGCGTGGAAACCAGGACATTTGCCATTGCCCGGCTGTACAACAATGAAAAAACAATGTGCGACTGCGGACAGGACTGCTGTGAGGTCTGTTTTTCGATCGCTGCGGATAAGGTGTATGAATGTCATTTCCTGTCACCAGCCGATCAGGTGCATTGTTTGCGGATCGTGATCTTCATCTGTCCGGAATATCTGGGACAGTTCTCCACGGAACACACCGACCTGAGTTACTGTTTTACACGCAGGGACCCGCTTTGGGAACATCGGTCAGGCATGACTGAGGAAGAGCGGGAGCGCTTCCTGTACTTTATCCATAAGCTGTCACAGGAGCGGGGATACGGACAGGATGTGTTGGATCAGGCGGGATTTCTGGAGTTGATGATCTTCTTAAACGGTATCGTGATCTCGCGGTATCCGCGGCAGGCCTGCGCTGTACGGGATGCGGTACAGGGGGCTCTCCGGTCACGCCACGCGCAGATCGACGAGATACTGGACTATATCGACCGGCACCTGGCAGAGCGCATCAGCATTCCGGTATTGTCTGCCCATTTTTACATCAGCGGCTCCTATCTGAGCAGGATTTTTAAGGATGCCACCGGAACGACCATCAACCAGTATATCATCGCGAAACGCATCTCGCATGCCGAGGTGCTGCTGGCTGACGGACATTCGGTAGCGGAGACAAGCAGTCTGTGCGGCTTTGGCGACTACAGCAATTTTCTGAAGGCGTTCACCAGGGCTGTGGGGATCTCCCCCAAAAAATATGCCGCCTTTGCACGCTGTTAAAAATTATTGATATTGACGGATTAATAATAGGATTTGCAATATTTGCAAGACAATACGACGAGAAAATGAGATCTTATTATGTTATAATGCATATAACAAGTTAAATCATGGCCGTGATAATTGTTTAAAATGCATGTAAGGAGGAACTTAAATGGAAGATAAGATTTCGGGATGTTCCAATCAGGAGTGGCTGGATGCGACCTATGAAAAGCTGTTAGTCAAGATGAAAGCGGAGTGTACCCGGGTGGGGACGAACATTCCGTACACGACGGACGAGGACGGCAGATATCGAGACATCACGGAAACGCCATGGGGCAGAAGTCCGGATGGCGGAACGCACGTTGGCTTCTGGACTAACGGGTTCTGGCCCGGGATGCTGTGGCAGATGTATGAGGCCACCGGGGACGAGGAATACAGAAAGACAGCTGTCGGCGTGGAGGAGCGGCTGGATGTGCTGCTGAGGAGTGCCGAGACGGTGGATCACGATGTCGGATTTCTGTTTTTGCTGTCCTCCGTTGCAAACTATCGCAAGACAGGCGATATGGAGGCGCGCCGCCGGGGACTGCTGGGTGCCAGCCTGCTGTCCTCGCGCTATAATCTGGACGGCAGATTTATCCGTGCGTGGCCTGACCACATGGCCAAAATGGCGGAACGTTTTGGCGGCGGCGATATCCGGGGCTGGATGATCATTGACTGCATGATGAACATTCCCCTTCTGTACTGGGCATCCGAGGAGACCAAAGACCCGCGGTTTCGAAAGATCGCTGTCAATCATGCAAAAACTGCCCAGCAGTATGTGGTGCGGCCGGATGGGAGCTGTAACCATATCGTGGCGTTTGACCCGGACAGCGGCGAGTACCTCGACAATCCAGGCGGTCAGGGTTATAAGCAGGGTTCTTCGTGGAGCCGGGGACAGTCCTGGGCGGTGTACGGTTTCGCGCTGAGCTACCGTCACACGGGAGATCTATCTTTCCTCAACACGGCCAAGCAGTGCGCCCACTACTGCATTTCCAACATGGCTGTGAGCGACTGGCTCCCGTTGGTGGACTACCGTCAGCCCGCCAAACCGCTGAAATATGACTCTACGGCTGCCATGTGCACTGCCTGCGGCCTGCTGGAGATCGCCAGCCATGTGGATGAGAACGAGGCCCGGTTTTATACCGAGGCGGCTTACCGTATCCTGCGGGCATGCGACGAGAAGTTTGCCAACTGGGATCCGGAACAGGATGCCATCACCACGGGCGGCACATTCTTCTATCACGACCCGGATGGCACGAATACCGAAGTGCCCATCATCTACGGTGACTATTTCTTTATCGAGGCGATCCTGCGCCTGAAGGGAAAAGCACTGTTTGAGTGGTAATGTGATCTGGAAAAAAGAGGGGCTGCCGCGTAACATGTGGCAGCCCTGTTAACAAACGAGAGGAGAAAACGCATGGAACAACAGTACAATCGTGCGAAGACCTGGCAGCTGCTGTTCTTCGTATTTAACAATACAGCTTCCAATATCTATCTGTCCCTGATGGGATTCGTCAACCTCTATGCGGGCAATGTGGCAGGTCTGGTCGTGATGCTCGTCTCCAACATTATGATGGCCGCCCGGTTCTGGGACGGCGTCACGGATCCGATCGTCGGATTTCTGGTGGACAAGACGAATGGAAAATTCGGCAAGTTCCGCCCCTTTATGCTGCTGGGTAATCTCATCATGCTGGTGAGCGTCATACTGATGTTTACCACGACGCATCTGATGCCGGAAGGGATTCTTAAGGTGGTCTACTGGACAGTGATCTACCTGATCTACATCATTGGCTACACCTTCCAGAACGCTGCCACCAGGGGCGGCCAGAGCGTGCTGACCAACGACCCGAAGCAGCGCCCGATGTTTGCCCGCATCGACAGTATCATCAACGCGCTGCTGTTTGCAGGCATGGCAATGTATATCACCGACACGCTGGTCAACAAGTATCAGGGCTTTACCGCCGAGCTGTTCCGGGAAGTGATCTTTACGTTTGGCCCGATCTCTCTGGTGCTCACGATCCTTGCGATGATCGGCATCTCTGAGAAGGACCGCCCTGAGACATACGCCAGGCTGGGTGATCAGGCAAGCTATGGATTTAAGGATATCTTCCATATCATCAAAAACAACCGTGCCATTCAGATGCTGGTCGTGGCGGCGTCCACCGACAAGCTGGCAACCCAGGTCAGAAGCAATTCCGTGGTTGGCATCATGCTGTATGGCATCATCATCGGCAACTACAAGATGCTCAGCCGGATGTCCATGATCACGCTGGTTCCCAGCATGGTTCTGATCATCATCGGCACCAGTGTCGCGGCGCGGTTTTCTTCCAAGCGGGCGACCGTCCTGTTTACATGGTGCAGCATCGTATCCTCGGCGCTGCTGGGAGCAGTGCTGATCTTTGGGGATCCGACGCAGATCTCGCTGGAACACATCGGCTTTATGACCATCGCCTTTATCGGTCTGTACACGCTGGTCTATGGCTTTGCCACCATCAATGTCGGTCTGGCTACGCCGATGATCGCCGACTGTGCCGACTATGAGCTGTATCAGTCCGGCAATTATGCACCCGCTCTGATGGGGACCGTGTTTGGCTTTTTTGACAAGGTGATATCGTCATTTGCTTCGACGATCGTGGGATGGTTCTGCGTGCTGATCGGTTATGCGGACCGCTTCCCGACACAGGAGGACCCGCTGACTTCGGGGATCTTCTGGGTGACGATCTTCCTGTTTATAGGCATGCCTATTCTGGGGTGGATCGCCAGCCTGATCGCGATGAAGTTCTATCCGCTGGATAAGGAAAAGATGATCGAGATCCAGGCAAAAAATGCAGCGCTGAAAGCAAAGGCAAAATGATCTGACATTCAGAAATGACACAGAATGTAAATAAAAGTTACCTTCATGGAAATCAATAATTTCTATGAAGGTAACTTTTGAATTTCAGAGCGCGTTATCCGGCTTCGTGTCCCGGAATTGAATTATTGATATAAACTTTTCCCTCCAGTTCCTTCGCCCCGTCTATTTCCATCTTCCCCAATGTGGGTTCTATCTGGTCATCTCCAAACAGGAAATATAAATCCCCAGTATCGTTATGACAAATTGCTTTTTTCCCATCTTCAATAAAGGATGCTGTCCCGGCCCTGAAAACATTTGATAGATCATCTTGTATAGTACCGTTTTCTACTGGTATGGCAACAATTTGAAAATCAAAAGAATCCTTCGTGACCTTGCTGGTTTGAACGCAATAATAAGTCAGTGTTTTCCCTTCAAGGTCAGCATCATAAAGACCTGTTTCCTCAATGTAAACGCCATCATATACTTTTACCGCGGCATCTACAGTGATGTCATCTGGATTCGTATTCAACAGACCATTGATAGCAGTTATTTTTAATCCCTGGGAAGAAAGATCGGCATTCAAAACTTCACCGATCCAGATTTGTCCCGACTCACCGATCATGATCCCTTCATAATTGCAAAACATTTCCACACAGTCTTCCTCTTTGACCGCCGTCAGGAAGGCATCGTTCAGATTGCTGCCGAAACTGTCTGATGCATTCAGAAAATCCTCGCCATTCTCATATGTGATACCGGATATTGTGATCGGATAGGAAATCTCAGAAGAAATTGCGGACCAATCCTGTGTCAAAAACTGTTGCCTGACTTGCGCTGCATACTGTTCTACCTCGGCGGAGGAAATATCTGTCGCAGCCCGATAGGAATCGTTGCCGGTTCCCGGGTTATTTTCTTCTGGCTGAGAAGGAGGATCTGTTTTTGCTCCGTCGGCACGATCTATGGATTCCGAACGATTCTCAGGTTCTGCGGCTGATACTGCAGTCTCATCGCGAAAAACCTCAACAGTAGTCTGACTTTCCTTTAAACCATTTTCTTCAGTCAAAGAGAATTCCTGCACAGGCGGATCCGGCTGCTTATTGGCACAGCCGGATAGCTGTACACTGAATAAAAAAATGAGTAGAATTGATATTTTTTTCATAAATCTTTCCCCCTTTTGGTTTTCTGTAAAAATACATAGGTAACTTTTTATTTTACCTATGTATATACGCATCAGCGAATGCTTTTTCTACAGATTGTTTTAATATTACAACTTAGAGAACATGGTGTCAATAGATAATCTGTTTGAGTTCACGGTAAACGCAAGCTTTTAATCCACCCGCAGCTGCTCTAAAACAAGGGATGTGTCACAGGCCCATGCACTTACCACATGGGACGGGCGATTTCCTTTGCTGTCATCCTTACTGCGGCGGATGGTACTGCCGTTAATGGCTGCAACCGCAAAAGCAGCTACAGATGTCAAGAAATATTTGTGGTTTGACAAGATAAGTACTATAATTGGGAACGGTAAGTCACGAATATGATTGCCAACATGGGAAAGGGAAAGCATATCAGTATGGAAACGCTGACAAAGATTTGTGAAACCCTGGACTGCGAAATTAACGGCATTTCTCGCTTTGTGTCGTGTTCTTCAGCACCAGAAAAAGGTAGTCTGTATGCGAAAGGAGGAAAACTTGTGAGTCCAAGCGAGAATATGGATAACGAATCAAAAGAAACATTATTAAAAGTTGTCGACTACAATGAGTTAGAAAAGCAGCGAGCCGCTAAAGCCGGAAATCTTTCTCAGAGAAAGTCCGACAAATTGAAAGGCTGAAATGGCTTCGTGGGAGGGCAAATTATGGATTTTAATGACGAAAAAGACTACATCATGCGTATCATCAAAGAGATGGTAAGGATGCTTTTTTCTCTAATGTTAGGAAAACAATATAAGTCTGTTGAACTGCCGGAAGAAAATCAATATGAGGTCTCTGGCAAAGCATTAGCGAAATTTGAAAAAATGGTTGACGCCGGTCTCATAAACGAAGCGGAAAATATACTGTTGGAAAGCATTGACGATACCAAAAAAGAGGAGGTTCTTGCCGCAATATTATTCTATCAATATGTAAGCGAAAAGGATAAGGATTTTCTGGCAGCACACAACTACTCCAAAGAGGAAGCGCTGGATGGAATTAAAAGACTGGCAGAGCGGCAAGGATATGGTCAGATCACTTCGTTGCTTATGTGAACCTGATTTTTTACTTTGCTATTGACTTTTTCGAAATAAATAATAATATACATATTGGTTCACAAATATGTAAAGTGTTAAAAGAAAGGCATTTGCTATGAGTAAGGTAAAAGAGAAAGGCATATGGGCAAAGATTTTTAAGAGTCTGAACGGTACGAAGGACATGACAGACGGGAAACCGATGAAGCTGATCCTGGAGTTCGGGCTGCCACTTTTGTTCGGCCTGATCTTCCAGCAGATGTACAATATGGTGGATTCGATCATCGTCGGCAAAAAGCTCGGCGTGGATGCGCTTGCGGCGGTCGGTTCAACGGGTTCGATCAACTTTATGATCCTGGGATTCTGCATCGGCGTCTGCAACGGTTTTGCGATTCCCGTTGCGCAGACATTCGGTGCCAAGGATTTCTCAAATTTGAAAAAATATATCGCAAACGGCGCATTCGCGGCGGTTGTGTTTGCGGCGGTAATGACGGTGACCGTAGGGATCTTCACAAGGCAGATCCTGATCGCGATGGATACGCCGGAGACGATCCTGGATCAGGCATATTCCTATATCTTTGTCATCTTTATGGGAATTCCCGCGGCGTTTCTCTATAATCTGGTGTCGGGGATCCTGCGTTCTCTGGGGGACAGCGTGACACCTGTTGTTTTTCTGGTCTTTTCGTCAGTGCTGAATGTCCTGCTCGATCTTTTGCTGGTATCGCCTCTTGGCGTGCGCGGGGCAGGATATGCGACGGTGATCTCGCAGGCGGTTTCGGGTGTGATCTGTCTGCTTTATATGATAAAAAAATATCAATTCCTGAACTTTCAAAGGGAGGACTGGCGGTTCAGCGGCAGTCATACGGTGAAGCTCTGCTCGATGGGGGTTCCGATGGGGCTGCAGTACTCGATCACGGCGATCGGCAGCGTCATTTTGCAGGCGGCGGTAAACTCGATGGGTGAGGTGATCGTCGCCGCGGTGACCGCAGGAAGCAGGATCAGCATGCTTGCGTGCTGCCCGTTTGACGCGATGGGGTCGACAATGGCAACCTATGGCGGGCAGAATGTCGGCGCGGGCAGGCTTGACAGGGTTGATAAGGGCTTAAAAGCCTGCATAAAGCTTGGGATCGCGTATGCGGTGATCGCATTTCTGTTTATGGTCGTGTTCGGGAAGAACATGGCGCTGCTGTTTCTTGACAGTCCGACGGAGGAAATCATTACTTACATTTATTATTTTGTCATTGCGAATTCAGCGGCATATATTCTGCTTGCACTTGTCAATATTGTCCGGTTTATGATACAGGGATTAGGTTTTTCTGCCTTTGCGATCCTTGCGGGTGTTGCAGAGATGGTGGCAAGGGCAGCTGCAGGGTTTGTTTTGGTACCGCTGTTCGGATATATCTGCGTGATCCTGGCAAGCCCGCTGGCGTGGCTGTTTGCGGACGCATTTTTGATTCCGGCGTATTTTCATGTGATGAAGAAGCTGCGAGGGCAGTTGGGCAGGTAAGGGTTGCTGTCTCGGAAATCGCAAAAAAAGTTTATGAAAGTTAAGATCGCAGGGATATGGATAGTTTGCACAAAATAGTCAGTTAGCGTCTCCTAACACATTGGTTAGTATGATGAAACTTGAGTGAGTTGTAAAAATAAAGTTGACAAAGCTGAAGGAAAGTCATATTATAATATGTAGTTAGCGGATGCTAACTTCTATTTAACACGTGGAGTTAGCGAAAACTAATATATATTCAAAATGACTAATACATATTTAAAAAGAAGGTGATCGATAGAACAAATTACTTGATCGCAATTGATTCTATCACGAATTTATGACGCTTCGGAATGGAGGAACACATGATGCCGCTTACATTAGCAGAAGTCGGAGAGGAAACTATCATCAGGAAGATCGGGGGAAGACAGGAAGTGAAGGCACATCTGGAAAACCTCGGTTTTGTCGTGGGAGGGGCTGTCACGGTAATAAGCGCCATCGGGGGCAATGTGATCGTGAATGTGAAGGATTCCCGCATTGCGGTCAGCAGAGAGATGGCGCAGAAGATCATGGTCTGAGCAAAACATGAAGAAACGCTTCGGCAGGAAAGAACGCTGCAAAGGGTGATCAAAAACGATTATGAAATGAGGAGGAAAAACGGGAATGAAGACACTGAAAGAATCAAAGGTCGGCGAGACCGTCCGGGTGGTGAAGCTCCACGGTGAGGGCGCAGTCAAACGGCGGATCATGGACATGGGACTGACAAAAGGCGTGGATGTGCAGATCCGCAAGGTGGCGCCTTTGGGCGATCCGATTGAAGTGACCGTCCGCGGTTATGAACTTTCCATCCGGAAAGCGGATGCGGAAATGATCGAGGTTGACTGACAGGGGGCATCCTTTTTTTTCAGACGAATAGTTAGTTAAAACTAATACAAAGAAGGAGTGTAAAACTATGAGCATACGAATTGCGCTTGCGGGCAATCCCAACTGCGGGAAAACGACATTGTTTAACGCGCTGACCGGATCCAACCAGTTTGTCGGGAACTGGCCGGGCGTTACAGTGGAAAAGAAGGAAGGAAAACTGAAAAAGCATGACGGCGTGACCATCACCGACCTTCCGGGCATTTATTCCCTTTCCCCTTATACGCTGGAGGAGGTGGTGGCAAGAAATTATCTCATCAGCGAACGGCCGGATGCGATCCTGAATCTGATCGACGGGACAAATCTGGAGAGAAACCTGTATCTGACCACACAGCTTACCGAACTTGGCATCCCTGTGGTGGTCGGCATCAACATGATGGACGTGGTGGAGAAAAACGGCGACAGGATCAACACAGGGGAACTTTCGAGGGCTTTGGGATGCAGGGTGGTAGCGCTGTCCGCCCTGAAAGGAAACGGCATCATGGAAGCCGCGGAAGCTGCGATCGAGGCGGCAAAGACCGGCAAGACCGTTCCGATGCATACATTTTCGGGAACGGTGGAACATGCCCTTGCCCATATCGAGGAGGCGGCGGTACACGGACTGCCGGAGGAACGGCAGCGCTGGTATGCAGTCAAGCTGTTTGAGCGGGACGACAAGGTCTTAGAGCAGCTGAACCTGGGGGAGTCTGTCCTCTCCCACATCGAAACGGACATCCAGGCGGCCGAGGAGGAGATGGATGACGATGCGGAGTCCATCATCACCAATGAGCGGTATATCTATATCGGGCGTATCATCAAAGGATGCTTAAAGAAAAAATCGGCAGGAAAGATGACACATTCCGATCAGATTGACAGGATCGTCACAAACCGCTTTTTAGGGCTCCCGATTTTTGCGGCTGTCATGTTCCTTGTGTATTACATATCCATGGTGACGGTGGGAGCATCCGCCACGGACTGGGCAAATGACGGACTGTTCGGCGACGGCTTTCATCTGTTTGGCATCGGATCCGCGGCTTATGGAGAGGCTTCTGAGGAATACGGGGATGCGGCGCTGATCGTGGATGGCTACGATGCTTATGTGGAAGAAAACGGTGCGGCTCCCACGGGTGATTTTCCCTTTGAAACAGCGGATGACGAGACACTGGAGGTAACGGTGGACACCGCGTCCCTTGCAGATTATGAGGGTGCGCTTGATGTGATGGAGCAGTATGGCGGCGAGCCTGATCCGGCAGCTTACGGCATATGGGTTCCGGGGATCCCGGTGCTTGCAGGGAACGCGCTGGAAGCTGTTGGCGCGGCAGACTGGCTGGCGGGACTCATTAACGACGGTATCGTAGCCGGCGTGGGCGCGGTGCTTGGCTTTGTGCCGCAGATGCTTGTCCTGTTCCTGCTTCTGGCTTTCCTGGAGGCGTGCGGTTACATGGCGCGTATCGCATTCGTGCTTGACCGTATCTTCCGCAGGTTCGGATTGTCCGGCAAGTCCTTTATCCCGATGCTCATCAGTACAGGCTGCGGCATTCCGGGGATTATGGCATCGAGGACGATCGAGAACGAGCGTGACCGCAGGATGACGATCATGACAACGACCTTTATCCCCTGTGGCGCGAAAGTGCCGTTTATCTCCATGGTTGCCGGGGCAGTCTTCGGCGGTTCCGCATGGGTGGCGACCAGCGCGTATTTCGTTGGTATTGCAGCGATCATTATTTCTGGTATAATGTTAAAGAAGACGAAGATGTTTTCCGGCGACCCGGCTCCCTTCGTCATGGAGCTTCCGGCGTACCATATGCCCACGGTGGGCAATGTGCTGCGCTCCATGTGGGAGCGCGGCTGGTCCTTTATGAAAAAGGCGGGGACGATCATCCTGCTCTCCACCATTGTGATCTGGTTTATGACTTATTTTGGTTTTACTGCGGAGGGGTTCCGGATGCTTGGCGGGGAAGAGATGGACCAGTCGCTTCTGGCGGCGGTCGGCAGTGCGATCGCATGGATCTTCATACCGCTCGGCTGGGGAAACTGGCAGGCGGCAGTGGCTTCTATTACAGGACTGGTGGCGAAGGAAAATATCGTTGGAACGATGGGAATCTTTTATCCCGGCGGATGGCCTGAGATCGGCGCAAATTTTACCAGGGTCGCAGGATATTCTTTTCTTATGTTCAACCTGCTGTGCGCACCCTGCTTTGCGGCGATCGGCGCCATCAGGCGGGAGATGAACAGTGCGAAATGGACGTGGTTTGCGATCGGCTACCAGTGCGGGTTCGCATATGCGGCTGCGCTGATGGTCTACCAGATTGGTTCGGCACTTACAGGGAACCTGAATGTCGCCGGCCTGCTTGCGGCCATCGTCATTCTTGGCGGTATGATCTATATGCTGCTTCGACCGTACAGAGAAGGATTTCGATCTGCAGCATGGAAACAGGAGGGAGTTCTATGATTACATGGCTTATGGAAAATATGGCGACGATCATCATCAGCGCGGTTCTGGTCCTCGTGGTGGCGGCTGCCGTCGCCAGCATGGTGCGCGGTAAGAGAAAAGGAAAATCATCCTGCGGCTGCGGGTGTTCAGGCTGCCCGTCGGGCAGCCTGTGCGCCATGAATGGCGCCTGCCATCCGGTAAAGCCGGAAAATCTGCAAAAATAAGGTCAGCGCCGGTTTTGACACGGCGCTGATCCTGCCTGTTGGCGGTATTACCTGTTGTTTTGCCAATCATATTTTGGTTATACTGATCTGGGTGTGAAGCGGTCTGCGCGAAGAGGCGGATTGACTGAAAAATACAGATCATTTTTGAAACCAAAATGGGAAATGCGCCGTCTAATGAATGGAAAGCAAAAAGGAACACACCATACGCGCGTAGGAGAAAACGAATGGAAAGTATTGAAACAAAAGTTTGGATCAGGAAGGCGCAAAGGCAGGATAAAGATGCATTTACCGAATTAATGCAGTTTTACATGAAAGACATGTACAGAACCGCTATTGCGATCCTGATGAATGAAGAGGACGCGGCAGATGCGCTTCAGGATACGATCCTCACTTGCTGGGAAAAGTTATATACACTCAGGAAGCCGGAGTTCTTTAAGACATGGATGACAAGGATCCTGATCAATCATTGCTATGACATCATAAGACACAATTCAGCTTATGAGAATATCGAAGCTTATGAGGAGCCGTCAAAGTGCGATGAATATAATCTTGAACTGAAGGAAGCCTATGCTTCTGTAGATGAGCGTTACCGGCTGCCGATGGAATTGTATTACAGTCAGGGATTCAGGATGCGGGAAATAGCAGAATTGCTGTCGTTACCGCTGAATACCATAAAGACAAGGGTTTCAAGAGGAAGAAAAGAACTGGAAGCGTATTACCGCATTTGTCAGGAGGATGAGCATGTCCAATAAAAAAAATATATTTACTGAGAAAATAGAATTGTCGGAGATCGTGTTGAACAAAACAGATCAGGCATTCGCAATGATCCGTCAGGAGGACAGCGGTCATATGAAAAAAGCAAATGCCGGAGAAGCTGGAAATAAGAGGCTGTTTAAAACGCAGGCTGCGGTGATAGCAGGTACCTGCATACTATCCGTAAGCAGTATCAGTGTTGTTGCAGCGATCCGCCATTATTGGGGACGGGGCATGAACGGCAATATTCAGGCATCTGATGAACAGCAGCAGGAACTTCTGGAGAAGAACATAGCAAAGGTGTACCGTGAAGAGCCGGAAAGTCCGTCACTTGCCGTGACGGATAACGGTGTTACGATAGTGCCGGATACGGTTGTCGTGGATGAAAGATTTGCGTATATGTCCTTTCAGATTTCCGGTTATCGCGTGGAGGACGGGATGGAACCGACATTTGGAGAGGTAAATGTATATCAGGGAGACGATCCGGAAGATGTAGATTCGTGGGTCAATATGAGCGGAAGCATGTATGACGGAACGATTTGTAATGAAGAGGGTTGCCCGGTATATGAGGATGGCACTCCTTTAAAACATGATGAAAATGGAAGATTGATTCAATATTATACAGATCAGGATGGCAATATGGAGTATATCATTCAGGCGTATGTTGTGGACCCAAATGATACTTTACTTGGCAAAACGGTGCATGTCCGTTTCCAAAATCTGGGAACTCATTCAAAAAGGGAAGGGTTTGCGCTGGCGGTTGAGGGAGACTGGAATCTTGAGATCGTTCTTCCGGATGTAAGTTCGGCGCGGGATATTACGGTAGGGCAGAAAGTGGAAGGAACGAACTTTACGCTGGAGAGCATCAGCATTTCACCGATCTCCATGAAGGTAAATTATTCTGTCGACGCAGCGCCTGCAAAACAGGGTGATGATTCTGGTATTCCTACAGTCAGGGGAGTGGTACTGAAAGATGGAACCAGGCTGCCTTACCTGACGGATGGCGGCAGTCTGGGATATACGGACAGCAGTAGATCGAAGGCGTATCACATGGCGGGATATGACCGGGTGATCGATGTGGATGAGGTAGCCGCGCTGATCATCTGGACTTCATGGACTGCCAATGAGGATGAGAGAATGGAGATCCCGATCTCAACATAAAAAGTCATCTCACGGCAGATCGTTCGATCCGGCGTGCAGCTGTCTTCTGATCTGCGAGGGCGTCGCGTGGAAGTGTTCGGAGAACACCCTGCGGAACAGCTTGTAGTTGGTGAAGCCGTGGCGTTCCAGGATGTGTTGCAGCGTGTCCTGCGTCGAGATGAGGTCCTGATAGATGTGGGACAGCCGCACCTCATTCTGGTATTCCAGAAAAGTGAGCCCCATGTGCTTCTTGAAAAAACGGCAGAAATACCCGGCATCCAGGCAGGCTACGCGCGCGATCTCGTCGATGGAGATCGCGCGGTCATAGTTCTGGTTCGTGTAGTTCAGGATGAGGTTCAGACGGTTCAGGTCCTTTGTCCTGTGGTTCAGGTCTGCCTGGAAGATCTTTACGCTGAAATTGTGGCAGAGCTGGAACAGGATCTCAAAAAGCAGGCTGTTGAACCGCAGTATATAGCCCTCCGGGCGGATGTCGTTTGCGACCTGCATCTGTGTGAGCGTCTCCTTGAAGATTTCCAGTTTGGTCTGGCGGACAGGATCGTCGCTCGGGTCGTCGAGGACAAACCGCACGCCCCGTCAAACCAGACGCAGAACAGCTCCCCGTACCGCTCACCATCTGCAGGAGGGACAATGCTTTCTGATCAATTCCGGCGTCATCCACGCCACCAAGTGCACCTCCCCCAACACCGGGATCGTGTTTCAGATCCCATATGACTTTATCCGGCTCTATGTCCCGAATATACAGCAGCTGCATGATCTATATCCGCAGACAGGAAATGTATCCGCTGCAGCTCGTACTGCGCAACATCCTGATCGAGAATCAGGTTTCGCAGGAGATGATGCAGGATGCAAAGCAGGCGGCGGCCCAGATAGAGCGCGCAGGTCTGATCAAATATGTGTCGATCATCGTGTCGGCAGCGCCACTGATGATATTGTATCCGTTTATACAGAAGTATTTCGTGAAGGGTGTCCTGATCGGCTCTGTGAAAGGGTAGCAATTATAAATTATAAGGAGGAACAGATTATGAAGAGAAAGAACCTGGCAAAGATGACCGCATTGGTGCTGGCATGTTCCATGGTAGCACCAATGCGGCGGAGGCGGCGGTAAGGATACCGCAGCGGACAACTCGACGACAACGGCGCCTGCGGCGGACAGCAGCACATCGACGGACAGCAGTGCGTCAACAGACAGCAGTGCGCCGGCGGACAGCGCGCAGCAGGGCGGCGGCTCGGCGCCGATCGCGGAGGGTGCAGGCTATGAGTGGATCGCAGCCAATGCGCCGAAATTGTCAGACGAACTGGTATCCTTTAAGCTTGTCGCTTATCAGGAAGTATCGCAGATCGACTACAACAACATGGAGTTTTTCAAGGCGCTGGAAGCAGCGACCAATGTTCATATCGACTTTGAGTGCTTGCCTGCCAGCAGTTTAATGACCAGAAGAACATCATGCTCTCCACCAACGATTATCCGGATGGATTCTTTGGGGCGTATGGTAATATAGTGTCAAGTTAGCAAGGAGCCAGTAAAATCAAGGG
>ERZ778517.803-NODE-803-length-29087-cov-6.947713_pt1 | contig 29087 bp, 19 predicted proteins | sample MGYA00510341_ERZ778517 | MGnify/ENA primary metagenome ERZ778517 (study PRJEB29527, sample SAMN07138964) | mouse gut metagenome | material: feces | host: mouse | place: China:Nanjing | collected 2016-01-25 ...
TTCGTATGTAGCTGCAGGATTAAAATCACTATAGTTTTACAAAATTAATAAATTTCCTCCAATGGCCGGCGAAAAAAACCAAAAAAGAGCCGCTCCTGCTGGCAGGCGCGGCTCCTGAATCAGTTAAGCGGTCGGCTATATCACATTCCCGGCCCCCTGAGTTGTTCCATAGCGCCTGTCCCGGCGTCGATACGATACATATACAACTCTGATGTGGTTTCGCCGTCGTAGCCGAATACAAACAGTATGTATGGTTTGAACACATATCCGCCGGCCGAGCTGTCGTAGCTGGAAGAGAACGACATCTTGCGGGTTTTCTCACCGGTGAACAGTTCAAGCCAGGAACCTTCCGCGGCAACATAGTCGGCGATGAATTCCTCGTCGGTCTTGTTAAGATCCATCAGGGAATTGCTTTCCGGCAGATAGTTGAACACGTACTTTGCTTCGGAATCGGAAGGCGTCACTGTCGTTTCCAGATAGTGCGTCCATTTGCTGGTGCCATCGAAAGCGCCCTGTACAATATCGAAGGTAAGACTTTCGGCCTCGGCAGGACCGCGCAGCTGCTCTACATCGCCGGTCTCTGTATTTATGCGATACATGTACAGCGCGGTTGTGGCTTCTCCGTCGTAACCGAAGGCAAACATGATGTATGGCTTGAAAACATACCCGCCGGCTGAGCTGTCGTAGCTGGAGGCAAACGACATCCTGCGGGTTTTCTCACCGGTGAAAAGCTCGAGCCACTGCCCCTCGGCGGCAATGTAATCGGTGATGAATTCCTCGTCGGTCTTGTCAAGATTAACCAGATAATTGTCTTCAGACAGATAGTTGAACACAAACTTGGCATCGGGGTTGGAAGCTGCCACTGTCGCTTCCAGATAGTGCGTCCATTTGTTGGTGCCTTCAAAAGCGCCGAACGATACGGAAAGTGTCTCCTGTGTCTGCACTGCGGTGGTGGGAGTGAAATCAACTCGTTTCAGTTCGGTTGTGCGGGTGCCGTCGTCTTCGACTCCGAATATGAGTGCTGTGTACTCGGTATCCACTTTGAGATAGAGCCCCTCGAGCATATTGTCCTTGGTACTCAGAACCTGCTCTCCGGTAAACACCAGTTCGGATTCAAACCAGTCGATTATGGCATTTGTCTGGTTCAGGTACTGCACGATGCGCCCTACTGCATACGACGGTGTATATGTTTCGCTGAACTTGTCGGTCTGCACAAGAAGCGCAGCATAATGTGTGTCCGGACTTGATGGAGTCACTGCAATTGAGAACTCTGCGGGAGATATCTGGCTGGCAACAACTTCGAAAGTGCAGTTGTCGGTAACAACAGGCTCGGGAACGGTGAATTCGACTGCCTTTACCTCGGTATCCACCACGCCGTATTCACATCCGAAAGCCACTGCGTAGTACTTCTCACCGACACATAGATTCTTGTACGATACCTCTGCGTGCCTGCTGGGGGTTACTTCTTCCCAGGTCTTTCCATATTTATATACCAGCTGTTCAAGTTGTGCGGCTTTGGAGTATGCAAGACTGTTAAGTCCGCTGGCAGCCACATCGCTCTCCGAGAACATAGCCACACAGAATGGGCGGTCGCCGAATTCTTCCGGAGCGTCGGCTTTGATATTCACTTTGGTTGATGTCGGCTCTACAGTGATGGAAAAATCGACAGGCTGGATATCGAGCACATTGGTACAGAAGCGAATCATGGTCGGATCGCTTGTGGGAACAACTTCATTGTTCTCGATTTTGGCGGTGTACACCACAAGGGCAATCTTTGTGTCGTCGGATATTATCACGCCGGGAAACCAGTCACGAACCTGATTGCCATATTCAAACACCTCTTCCGGATTGAAGCTCGACAGCGGACGTCCCATGCTCGCGGCTACGGATTTGATATATTCGATGTCGTTGTACATCAGGGATTCCGCCCATATGCTTTCGTCCATGCCAAAGGACTCCAGCTGCCATTCGGGCATGCCCGAAATGCGATAGAACACCGAAGGCTCCGCACCGGTGATGGTGAGCTGCGCGCTGGTGTAGCGTGGCTTCACCTCCACTTTCACAGGGCAATCGCCCCGCGAGGCCTGATATTCCATAAGCTCGTTGGCACTCAGCTCCAGAAGTTCGCTGGCTCCGTTCCTGAAGTTCAGATTCATATGGCTGAACCCTTCACTCTGGGTGGAGCTGGTGTACGACATGTTTTCGATATCCTCCACTGCGATGCTGCGGTTAAGATAGCCTTCGGCATCGTATAGGTTTATTTTGTCGGTTGCCGCAAACAGCATCGAAGCTGCGGCCACGGCCAGCAGGCCGCCTGTCAGAATTTTTTTCATAGCTTCGGGCTTAACGGATTACGATTTTATACGAGATATCACCTGCAGTGACAATATACACACTGGGGGTGTAGCCGTCCAGCGACAGAGTATAGTCGCCGCCATCGGCTGTGCCGCTGGTCAGCAGAGTGCCTGCGGCATTGAATACGCTCACCACAGTTCCCTGGAGAAGTCCGTTGAAGTGAAGGGTGTTGCCACTGCGCGACATCACTTCGCCAGAGACAACGTTTCCGTCGACACCGCTGGCAGGGTCATAGAGATGCTGGAAAAGCGCGATACTGCTTTTTTCGACCTGCACATCAGTTTGTCCGCCGGTTGCCACCAGATGGGTATCGGTGAAATTCAGACGCAGCGCTTCGGAGAGAACGATTTTTACTTCGCTGCCATCGTTGAGGTGGAGCTTCAGGACATTGTAGCCCGTAGCCCACGCACCAAGGGAGCAAACAGCCATCGCAAGACTAAGTAGAATTTTTTTCATTTAAGGTTGTCTTTGTTAATGATTGTTGGTTGTTAGCGCCGTAAAGATAGTAACCTATTCCGAATACCAATAAACATTAACAATTATTAAGCCGATTATGAAACCCGGTGCAACCGCAAAAGCGTCTGCACCGGGCTATCCATGGGCCAAGCATGGCAAAATGCCACACTTAAAAACCTAATTCATTTCAAATTTTGGAATCCACGACACGGAGAATCTCCTCTTCGGCAGCGGCGGCCTCGGCCTCCAATGCGCGGGCTGAAGCTATAAGCTCATCGGCAGCGGCACGGTCGGCCAGGCCGGCGGCGTTGATGCGCACATTGAGTGCCGCACCCCGCACCGCAGCACGTGCGGCAAGGGCGCCCACGCCGGCGTCGGTCACCGAGGCCGGATTCCCGTCCGAAGCCATGGCCCGCAACAGCGGAAACGCTTCGGCAGCCGCACGGGCGGTTTTCAGAGGCACCTGGCTGGCATATAGCGTTGCGGCCTCTATGGCGGCGGCACGCTGCTCCTTCTCGCTGTCGGTGCCTTTGGGCAGGCCCATGGCGGCCTTGATGCGGTTGAATGCGGCTGTATCCTCATCCACCAGCGACAGCAGGCGCTGCATAAGCGCCTGCCCGGCATCGGCGGCATCGGAGAATTCCTTCCAACGTTCGTCCCAGCCGGACTTGTGTGCCGACAGGTTGGCCACCATCGTGCCCAGTGCCGCACCGAGAGCACCCATATAGGCTGCCACGGAACCTCCGCCGGGAGCCGGCGATTCCGACGCGGTCTCCTCGGCGAAGCCACGGCAGCTCATGGCAGTGAGGCGCACGCCGCCGTCGCCGGATTTCGATTCGAGCATATACTCTATCACCTTCTCGGCAGGATCGAAGGGCTTGAGATCGTCAAGTCCCATCGACTTCACGGCGATTTTTATGATTTCGCTGTCGGGAATACCCGTCGAGCGCTGCTGCATGTGCAGATAGTGGCGGCCGGCTTCGATGAGGGCGCGTTTGGGAAGCAGCCCCACGATTTCAGTACCGGTAACGCGCAGGCCGCGGGCAGCTGCCGCACGGCTCACTTCGTCGAACGCCCGGTGAAGCGGCGTGGCGGCAATATCGGTTATGTTCATCGACACCTGGGCGATTCCATACTCATCGATGAACCAGCCTATGGCCTTGGTGCCTTTGAGTGTGCCTGGAATCATCACGGGCTTGCCGTTCTCGTCTTTCAGCGGCTTGCCTGTGAGCTTGCCTCCCTCGCGGGCAGGACGCCCTTTCTCGCGAACGTCGAAGGCGATGGCATTGGCACGGCGCGTGCTGGTGGTATTGAGATTGAAATTCACGGCTATAAGAAAGTCGCGTGCGCCCACGGCAGTGGCTCCTGTCCGGGCCACGCCCTCGTCGAAAGCACGTGCTCCGAAATCGGGCTTGCCGGTCTCGTCCTCCATTTTCTTTGGCAAGGCCTCGTATTCGCCGGCACGGCACACGGCCAGATTGCGGCGTGCGGGGGTGAATGCCGCGGCTTCGTAGCAATATGTGGGAACTTTCAGCTCGGCGGCAATGCGTTCGGCGAGCTTGCGGGCCATGGCGGCGCATTCTTCCAGTGTCACTCCCGCCACGGGTATCAGAGGCAGAACGTCGGTGGCACCCATGCGGGGATGCGCTCCGTGGTGGTGGCGCATGTCGATGAGTTCGGCGGCACGTCGCACGCCCTCGAAAGCGGCTTCCACAACAGCCTCAGGCTCGCCCACGAAGGTAACCACCGTGCGGTTGGTGGCTTCGCCCGGGTCGACATCGAGTATTTCCACGCCGCCGGCAGCGCTGATTGCCTCGCAGATACTGTCGATAATCCTGCGGTCGCGTCCCTCGCTGAAATTGGGCACGCACTCGATTATTCTCTTTTCCATGGTATGCTTTTCTATGGTTTGTCCGGCAAAGATAATGCAATCGCTTCACTTTTTTCATCCTTCGTGGTAATTTTTAGCATGATTCCGCGTCTATATTAAAGCATCCTATCGAAAACTATCACAATGGACCATATTCTTCAAGCCCACGACATATGCAAGAACTTCGTGGGACACACAGCTTTGGATAATGTGAGCGTAGACATTCCCCGGGGAAAAGTCTACGGACTGCTCGGCCCCAACGGCGCAGGAAAAACCACATTGATAAGAATCATAAACCATATCACCGCCCCCGACAGCGGCACGGTGACTTTCAACGGGCACCGCCTCACCGCCGCCGATGTGCCCAACATCGGATACCTCCCCGAGGAGCGCGGACTGTACAAGAAAATGAAAGTCGGGGAACAGGCTCTGTTTTTCGCACGGCTGAAAGGACTGTCGAAAGCCGACGCCACAAAATCGCTCCGGGAATGGTTCGACAAACTGCAGATTTCCGACTGGTGGGATAAAAAAGTGGAGGAACTCTCCAAAGGCATGGCGCAGAAAGTGCAGTTCATAGTCACTGTGCTGCACAAACCTGAACTACTGATTTTCGACGAGCCGTTCTCGGGATTCGACCCCATAAACGCCGCCGTTCTCAAACGTGAAATCCTCGAGCTGCGCGACAAAGGGACGACCATCATTTTCTCGACACACAACATGGGAAGCGTCGAGGAGCTTTGCGACTGCATAACCCTCATCAACCGCAGCCGCAACATCCTCAGCGGAGGCTTGCACAGCATCCGCGAACAGTTCGCCGGCCATAACTACGAATTCACATTCATCGGCAACCCCGACATGCTCGCCGGCGCGCTGAATCCCTTCGGAAGCAACTTCACCCTTGGTGCCATCGATGCCGACGGCAACGCCACGGCCACCATAACATGCGCCGACAGCCAGGCAGCAAGACCCATGCTTGCCGCCGCCAACGAGGCTGTGGACATCCGCGCGTTCCGGCGCATCATGCCTTCCATGGACCAGATTTTCATCTCCGCCGTAGAATCCTACAACAGCTCCAATCCCGCAAAACAATGAACTCACCGCTCTCAATCATAATATCCCGAGAATACCTCGAACGTGTAAAACGCAAAAGCTTTATAATAAGCACCCTTCTGGTGCCGGTGTTCATGGTGGCGCTTATGGTGGCCCCGGCGGCGCTGATGCTGCTCAGCGAACCCGAGACAAAAGCAGTGAGCGTGATCGACCAGACCGGAAAAATAGCACAGAGGCTCCACGGAAACGGCGAAGTGACTTTCGCGACATCCGGCGCACAGCTCGACAGCCTCCGCCAGAACCACGACGTCGACGTGATAATCGTGGCCGAAGCCGATGCAATCGACCGCCCGCAGACAGCGATAACCGTCTATAGCCGCGGCTCCCTCGGCATAGCCACCGACTCCTACATAACCTCACAGCTCAACCGCGCCATCGAGGACGTCCGCCTGGATGCATACAACATGGGCAACATCCGCCAGATACTCCGCGAAGTGGAAGTGGACTGCAGCTACCCCGCCATCAGGCTCGACCGCGAAGACGAATCGGCAAGCTCAAGCGCCGTGTCCTACGGCATAGCCATGTTTCTGGACATGCTGCTCTATATGTTCATCCTCATCTATGGCCAGATGGTCATGAACTCCATAATCGAGGAAAAGAACAACCGCGTGCTCGAGCTTGTGGTATCGTCGGTGAAGCCCAAGACACTGATGCTCGGCAAAATCCTCGGCATAGGCTCCGTGGCCATAACACAGATTATAATATGGGCTGTCATAATAGGCGCATGCACAATCTGGGTTACACCCCTGATGGGCGAGGCCGTAGCCTCCGACCCTGAAACGATGGCAATGTTCTCACAGCTTTCCGACGGCAGCTTCCTCGCCTCGCTGCTGGTCTACACCCTGCTGTTCTTCATCGGCGGATATCTGTTCTATTCGGCCATATATGCCGCCATAGCCTCCGCCGTCGACAATATCCAGGACGCCGGCCAGCTCTCTTCCGTTGCAACCATTCCCGTGATACTGGGCGTTGTCGCCTCCATGAGCGTAATCAACAATCCGGCATCTACCCTGGCTGTGTGGGTGAGCATAATCCCCTTCACATCTCCCATGGCCATGATGGCCCGCCTGCCCTTCGGCGTTCCGTTCTGGCAGATTGCCGTGTCGATGGCGGTGCTCTACGCTTCCTTCATGTTCCTGATCTGGCTTTGCGCGAAAATATACCGTGTGGGCATTTTCATGTACGGCAAGAAACCGACCCTGCTGGAAATAATCAAGTGGGCGAAATATAAATAAGGAGAGTTCCGAAAGGCACAAAACAATTGCAAACAATTGCCCGCGAAGTTCCGTTTTTAAGAAGTGCTCCGATTTTTTTGCCAAAAGCAAAAAAAATCCGTACCTTTGCAGGCTGAATGCACAAAACCGGTTAGAAACAAGCTACATGAGACAACTAAAAATCACCAAATCAATTACCAACCGCGAAAGCGCCTCGCTCGACAAGTATCTTCAGGAAATCGGTCGTGAGGAACTTATTTCGGTCGAAGAGGAAGTTGAGCTGGCTCAGCGCATACGCCAAGGCGACCAGGTCGCTCTCGAAAAGCTGACCCGCGCGAATCTCCGCTTCGTAGTGTCTGTAGCAAAGCAATATCAGAACCAGGGACTCTCGCTTCCCGACCTCATCAACGAAGGCAACCTCGGCCTTATAAAGGCCGCCCGCAAGTTCGACGAAACCCGCGGCTTCAAATTCATATCCTACGCCGTGTGGTGGATTCGCCAGAGTATCCTCCAGGCACTGGCCGAACAGAGCCGAATCGTACGCCTGCCGCTGAACCAGGTAGGCTCTCTCAACAAAATAGGCAAGGCGCTGAGCAAATTCGAGCAGGAGAACGAACGCCGTCCTTCACCAGAGGAACTCGCCGAAACCCTCGACGTGCCCGTGGAGAAGATTGCCGACACCCTCAAGGTGTCCGGCCGTCACATCTCGGTGGATGCCCCCTTTGTGGAAGGCGAGGACAACAGCCTCCTCGACGTGCTCACAAACGACGACAGCCCCATGGCCGACGCCGCCCTCAACCAGGAATCCCTTTCCAACGAGGTGGAACGCGCTCTGCGCCAGCTGCACGACCGCGAACGTGAAATCCTCAAGATGTTCTTCGGCATAGGCTGCCAGGAAATGACCCTCGAGGAAATCGGCGCCAAATTCGACCTCACCCGCGAACGCGTCCGCCAGATCAAGGAAAAAGCCATACGCAGGCTCAAAGGGCAGAAAAGCCGCCTGCTCAAAAGCTATCTCGGACAATAACATACACCACGCAACCATAGGAAGCCGCGCCCCTCGAAAGCGCGGCTTTTCTATTACACTCATGCCTTCCGGAATCGGTTATTCCAAATCCTTGAACTATCTTTGCAGAAAATGACGCCACGCAGCCTGAAGACACGCACAGCCCACACGCTCAAATGGAGCCTGGTCGACCGTATATCGACCCAGGTGCTCTATGCCGTAACCGGTATTGTGCTTGCCCGCGCCCTCAGCCCTTCCGACTTCGGCCTGGTGGGAGCCGCGCTTGTTTTCCAGGCTTTCGCCACACTGCTGATCGACGGCGGCTTCGGCTATGCCCTGCTGCAGCGCAAACGCCCGACGCGTCTGGACTACTCCACTGTGCTGTGGTTCAACATCGCCGTGGCGGTGGCAATGTACATTGTCCTCGCCTTATGCGCACCCCTCATCGCCGACTGCTTCCAGGGCGACAGGCGATTGATTCCCGTGGCACGGGTGCTGTTTCTTTCTCTCATAGCCAATGCCGCCACCATAGTGCAGACCAACCGCCTCACCAAGGCGATGGATGTCCGCGGCATAGCGCTGGCAAACTCGCTGGCGCTGATTGCCGGAGGCGTTGCCGGCATAGCCCTGGCGCTCACAGGCGCCGGAGTGTGGGCCATCGTCGGGCAGACCCTCGTGCTCGCCGTGGTGAAATGCATCGTATTGTGGACCGCCACACGCTGGAGGCCTCTGCTGCGCTTCTCATGGCCGGCTCTGAAATCATACTTCCCCCTCGGCTGGAAAATGATGCTCACTTCATTTATGAACATCGTGTATGTGAACATCTATTCGCTGCTTATCGGCAACCGCATAGGACTTGTTTCCCTGGGCTACTACACACAGGCCGACAAATGGAGCAAGATGGGAGTGAGCAGTCTCACCCAGGTGCTGACATCGAGCTTTCTGCCGGCGCTGTCGGCGGTGCAGGACGACAACGATCGCTTCGGCCGTCTGTGCTCGAAGATGACACGCTTCACAGCCTACGCACTCTTCCCGGCCATGCTGTGGCTCGCCGTGACTGCGAAACCGCTGTTCCACTCGCTGTTCGGCGACAAATGGGACGCCTCCATAATCCTCTTCCAGCTGCTTCTCCTGAGAGGAATAGCCGTGGTGCTCACCTCCATGGCCACGAATTTCCTGCTGGCGAAAGGCTGCGGACGCGACATCGTGCACATGGAGATACTCCGCGACGGCTCCGCAGTGGCTGCCCTGGCCATAACGTTCCCTGTCATGGCCATCGCCACTCCCGACAATCCCGTGCTCGGACTTGAATATATGCTGTGGGGGCAGCTTGCCGCCGCAGTGCTGTCGTGGGCGGTCACCGTGCATATAGCCCTCAGGCGCTATGCCGGACTGTGGGCCGGATACGTGCGCGATATCGCGCCTTATGCCGCACTGAGCATGCTCACGATACCTTGCATGCTCGCCGTAGGAAATGCATTCCCGGAACCGTGGACGCAGCTCGCCGCCGAACTCGCCGCCGGTGCGGCCGTCTACCTCGGCATCAACGCCATCCTCCGCTCCAGAATACAGGCCGAGGCCATAGCATTCTTAACAAAAGGCCAACAGCCGCGATAAATTGCCGCAGCTGTTGGCCGGGATATATGGCAAGCACTGTTACTGCTTCCCGAATACCTTCGACAGATATTTTTCGTTGAACCGCTGCAGAAGCTCCCAGAAAGCGGGCACAAACAGCGTGCCCACAAGAGCGTTCACAGCCATGCCGAACACCACAGCCGAACCCAGCGACACACGGCTGGCAGCGCCTGCGCCTGTGGCGAAGAGCATGGGCATCACGCCGAACACAAAGGCGAGCGCCGTCATCATGACCGGGCGGAAACGCACATTGCCGGCCTCGGTGGCCGCCTGCCGCACGGGCACTCCGCGCTTGCGGTAATCCATGGCATATTCAACAATAAGGATGGCGTTCTTGGCAGCCATGCCAAGCAGGAGAATGATGCCTATCTGGGTGTAGATGCTTATGCTCTGGTTCATGAAAAGGCAACCCAGCACGGCTCCTGACACCGCCGTGGGCGTGGTGGCAACGACTGCCAGCGGATTGGTCCACGATTCGTACTGCGCGGCAAGCACAAGAATGGTGATTATCACCGCGAACACAAGCACCAGAGCTATGGTGGTTCCGCCCTGCGTTTCCTGATATGCCTCGCCGGTCCATGCGTAGCCGAACGAATCGCCGGCCACATTTTCCACCATTTCCTCCATAGCCCTGATGCCTTCCGACGAGCTCACATGTGCAGCCGTGGTGCCGGTAATAGCCGCCGTGGTGTACATATTATAGCGGTTTACGGTGCTCTCGCCCATATCGGGCACCACGCTGGCAAAGGCTCCGAAAGGAACCATGTCGCCACGGCTGTTGCGCACCGCGAGCGACAGCACGCTCTGTGGAGTGGCACGCGCGGCGGCATCGGCGCTCACCAGCACTTCATATGTGCGCCCGAACTTCACGAAGTCGTTCACATAGCTGCTGCCCATATTGGCTCCGAGTGCCTGATAGATCTGCTCGAGGGTGAGAGAATACATCTTCGCCTTCTCCCTGTCCACTTTTATGCGGAACTGCGGCACTTCGCCGCGATACATGCTAGTGATCTGCGCAAGTTCGGGAACTTCGGCAGCCCGACGCTGCATTTCCTCCACAACCTGAGAAATGCGGGCACTGCCCAGGTTGTTGATGTCCAGCAGCTGCATTTCAAGACCGGAGCTCGCGCCAAGCCCCGGGATGGCGGGAGGATTCACGCTGAATACCACGGCCTCCTGCACGGATGCCGACAGCTCATCGACGCGGCGGATGACAGCGTCTACGGAATTGTCGGCTCCACGCCTCTGGTTCCATGGCTTCAGTACCACGAACAGCGACGCCACATTGCTGCCGTTGCCGCCGCCCACGAAGGATGTGCCGCTCACCGCTATCACATCCTTCACCTGCGGCTCCTCACGGATCTGCCGCGCCAGACGCATGGTCACACTGTCGGTGCGCTCCAGCGAGGCTCCGTCGGGCAGCTGCAGGCTGGTGATGAAGTAGCCCATATCCTCCTGCGGTATGTAGCTCGACGGCCAACGGGAGAAGCCCCAGAACGCCGCTCCGCAAATCGCGGCGAACACCACCAGCGAAAGCACCGGGTGGCGCAGCAGACGCCCCACGGTGGAATTGTAGACTCCGAGCACCTTGCCGAAACCGGCATTGAACCACCTGTAGAGGAAGAATTTCGACTGTCCGGCGCGCGGTTTCAGAAAAAGGGCGCACATAGCCGGAGTGAATGTGAGGGCGTTGAAGCCCGAGAACGCCGTCGACACGGCTATGGTGAGGGCGAACTGCTTGTAGAGCTGCCCGGTGATGCCGGAAATGAATGCCGTGGGTATGAACACGCTCAGAAGCACAAGCACTTCACCGACAACAGGCCCCTGCAGTTCGTTCATGGCTTTCACTGCGGCCTCGCGTGGTGTGAGCTTGCCCGAGTCCACAAGCCGCGAGCAGTCCTCGACCACAACAATAGCATCGTCCACCACTATCGCTATGGCAAGCACAAGGCCGAAGAGCGTGAGTGTATTGATGGTGAATCCCATGAGCTTCATCACCGCGAAAGTGGCCACAAGGGACACCGGAATCGTTATCATCGGAATCACCACCGCACGCCAGTTCTGCAGGAAAAGCAGGATTACCAGCATCACTATGAGCGTTGTCTCGAGGAATGTGACAATCACTTCGTCGATGGAGGCGTCGACAAAGTCGGTGGTGTTCAGAATCACCTCATAGTAGATATCCTGAGGAAAATAGCGGCTGAGCTGTTCTAGTCTGTTCTCCACAGCCTTGGCAACCTCCAGGGCGTTGGCTCCCGGAACCTGGCTTACGCCTATCAGCCCGGCCTCGCTGCCGGAAACATCGGCAACCATGGAATAGGACTCACTGCCGAGTTCGACCCTTGCCACATCGCTGAGCCGCAGCATACTGCCGTCGCTTCCGGCGCGCAGTATTATGTCGCCGAACTCGGTGGCGTCGGCAAGGCGCCCGCGCGATGTCAGGGTGAACTCGAAAGGCTGCCCCGAAGGATCCGGCGGCGCCCCCGCCGAGCCGGCCGACACTTCGGCATTCTGGCTTTGTATGGCGGCCATGACATCGGACGCCGTTACTCCGCGCACGCGCATCAGCTCCGGGTCGAGCCACACGCGCATGCTGTACTCTCCCGCGCCGAAAGCCTGCACATTGCCTACGCCGTCGATTCGCGAAAGCTCGTCGACAATATTCAGCTGGGCATAGTTGGTAAGGTACAGACCGTCGGCCGACTGCGGGTCGCGCGATTTCACGGCTACGAAAAGTATCATGTCCGACGAACGCGACATAACCTGCACCCCGTGCTGCTTCACCGCCGAAGGCAGCACGGGGTCGGCCTGGCTCACCCTGTTCTGAACCTTCACTGTGGCGATGTCGAGGTCGGTGCCGTTCTCGAAAGTTATCTCAAGCGAATACGATCCGTCGGAACTCGAGGTGGAACTCATATACATCATTCCCTCCACACCGTTCACCTGCTGTTCGATGGGCACACCTACGGCTTCTGCCACCGTCTGGGCATCGGCTCCAGGATAGCTGGCCATTACATAGACTGTCGGCGGCGTTATGTCGGGGAACTGTGCCACCGGCAGTGTCTTGACCGTGAGCAATCCCGCCAGCAGCATCAGTATGGCGATGACTGTGGCGAAAATCGGACGGTCGATAAAAAACTTGCTGAACATTGCGCTATCTGGTCGGGTTTGGTTGCACTTCCATGCCGGGGCGTACCTTGATCATGGCGCGGGTGACATAGCGGTCGGTCGGAGCTATGCCTTCGGATACTATATACATGCTGTCGCCCACGGCATGGCCAAGTGTCACATGCCGGTATTCCACCTTGTCGGAATCGTTGACAACATACAGGTAACTGCCACGCTGGTCGCGGCCTACGGCGCTTTGCCTTACCAGCATGGCATGGGGATTGCAGCCGCAGGGCAGATCGACACTCACAAACATTCCGCTTCGCAGCTCGCCGTCGGGATTATCGATAACAGCCTGGATGGAAACAGTGCCAGTAGAAGTGTCGACCACCGGTGCAAGATAGTCCATCGCCGCCGTGTAGCCGCGCGACAATGTGTCGCTGAAGCTCACCGGAATGGAACTGAAATCCATACCGGTGTTGCCCATCCGTTGCCTGATGACAGGCAGCAGCGACGCATCCTCGACAGCGAAATTGGCAACCATGACGGCATCGTCGAATATCTTGGCGAGCGACACCGGCTGGGCTGCGCCGCCCACATATGCCCCCACATCCTGGATACCGGAAGTTATCCGTCCCGTAAAAGGCGCACGCACGGTGCAGTAGCCCAACTGGGTGAGCGCCGTGTTCAGCTCGGCCTGCGCCGAAGCCACAGCGGCTTCCGAGGTCTCCATGGCACTCCTGCCCTGTTCGGCCTCCATCCTGCTCACGGCGTCGCTTTTCAGTGCCTGCCGGAGTGCCTGGTAATGGGCGGTGGCATACTCATGCTGCGAACGAGCCGTGGCCAGGGCGGCACGCGCCCGCTCCACGGCATCACGGTACTGGCTGTCCTCGATGCGGAAAAGGACTGCACCCTGGGGCACACGGTCGCCGGATACATAGTTCTTCGACTGGATGTAACCGTCGACACGCGCCACCACATCGACCTCGCGGTTGGCGGAAAGAACGCCTGGATAGGTTTTGCGCAACACTACCGAATCGACCGCAGGCACGGCCACGTCGACAAGCGGTTTCTCTGTTTCATGGTTGCCGCCGGTGCTGCCCGAGCAGGCACATACCATAAATGCGATTGCGGCCAATGCCGCCGGATTTGCTCTTTTCATAGTTGGTCCCGGAATGTCCATCCCCCGCCAAGTGCCTTGTAAAGATCCACAAGCGCTGAGAGCGCCTGCGAACGGGCTGCGACAAGGGTGTTTTCGTATGTGAGATAATTAAGTTCGGCATCATCGACATTGGTGAACGCCGTGAGTCCCTGCCTGTAAAGGTCGAACGACAGCGCGGAGCTCTCCGCGGCATTCTCCACAACAAGTCCTATGCTGCGTATGTAGCGCAGGGAGGCATCGTAGCGGCGGGCGGCGTCGCGCACTTCCTGCATGGCGGTGAGCACTGTAAGATTGTAGGCCTCGACGGCGCCTCGCAACGAGGCTTCGGCTTCGGCGGAAGCATAACGGCGCCCGAGGCCGTCGAACACGGTCCAGCTCAGTGTCGGGGCTATGTTGTACCCGAAACTGCCGCGGCCGAACAGATTGCCGGCCGCATGTGCCGATGTGCCCACGCTGCCCCGGAGGCTAAGCGATGGTAGATATTCGCCCCGTGCGACGCCAAGCGAGGCTGCGGCGGCATCGATCTGCCGTTCGGCCTGCACCACATCGGGTCGGCGCCGGAGAAGGTCGGCGGGGACACCAAGCGCCGGCATAGCCATGCAATCGGGCAGCGGACGTGCCTGGTGAACTCCCGCCGGCAACTCGGACGGATCCATGCCGAGCAATACACCCAAGGACTCCACCGACGACGCTATGGAAGCCTCGAGCATGGGAATCGAGGCAACCGTCGAGTAATACAGAGTGCGCGCCTGCGCCACATCGAGCTTCGAAGCCAGGCCGGCGCCAAAGCGTTCTTCGGTTGTGCGCAGTATCTGGGCCTGGCTTGCCGAATGCCGGCGGGCGACTTCAAGCTGCTCCCGCGATGCCAGCAGGCCCAGATATGTACCGGCAATCTGTGCATCCACGGCATTGCCTACACTCTCGTATTCTGCAGCGCTGACAGCGACCTGCGCCTTGCGCTCTTTGACCTGGCGTGTGATTTTGCCGAACACATCTATTTCCCAACTCATTGTCACGGAACCCGAAAAATACGACTCTGTGTCCTGCGTCACGGCCTCTGCCCCGGTGCGACCCGAAAGACGTTCCCTGCTGTAGCCGGCGGAAAGCCCCACTGCCGGCATGTAGGCGGCGCGTGCCTGCCCAGCCTGTGCTTTGGCTATGGCTATGCGTGTGGCGCTGGAAGCAAGGTCGTAGTTGCGTTCGCGCCCAAGCGCTATGAGGCTGTCCAGAAGGCTGTCGCCGAAGCCTGCCCACCAGCGTGCGTTGTCGCCGGAAGGCGATTCCGCAGGCTCGAGGATGCTGTCGAGCCCCCAGCCCAAAGGCATAGGCGACAGAAGATGGCGGTCGGCAGACATTTCTCTGCCGTACACCGCAGTGGCGCACAACATCAATACTGCCACAATGGATGAAATTCGTGTCATCAGAGTTTGGAACATGTTCTTGAAACGTGTTGGATTCAACAACTGAAGGTTGCCAGGGGCATGCCCTTCCGTATTTTTTATAACAAGCTGAAAACCCGGCGCGAGCCCTACTTAACATAGATTAACCACCGCCAGACACCCTCCATTTCACATATTTCTGTATTTCGCGGAATTTTCGTATCTTTGCGCTCGAAAAACCGAATTCAACAAAAAGTGAGCGGCCACGAACAGGCCAGCAAAACTCACAGTATGTGGAATGAAGACATACAGCTTATGGACATTTGCAGCCAGGATATAGGATTGTTGTTTGAGACAAGTTGGGAAGTTTGCAATAAGGTAGGCGGAATATATACTGTTCTGTCCAGCAAGGCAAAGACGCTCAAAGACCGCTTTGGCGACAATCTGATTTTCATCGGGCCCGACGTATGGAGCGCCGGGAATCCATCGCCATATTTCATCGAAAGCCGCACCCTGTTGAAATCATGGGTGTCGCGGGCCATGCTCCCCGAAGGCGTCGACGTGCGTGTGGGCCGGTGGGACATCCCCGGGAAACCTCTGGCGATTCTGGTGAAATTCGACGGCATGTATGCCGACAAAGACATGGCCTACGGCCGCATGTGGGACCTCTTCAAGGTGGATTCTCTGCACGCCTACGGCGACTACGACGAAGGCTGTGCCTTCGCCCGCGCAGCCGCCTTGGTTATTGAAAGCATAATAAGATATTCGAAGAAAGATCCGGCGTCGGTGATAGCACATTTCGACGAATGGACAACAGCAATGGGTCTTCTGACTATCAAGGCCGACATGCCGCAGGTGGCCACTGTGTTCACAACCCATGCCACAAGCATCGGACGGAGCATCTGCGGAAACGGCAAACCGCTGTACGACCAGCTCGCCAACTACAACGGCGACCAGATGGCCCAGCAGCTGAACATGGAAAGCAAGCACTCTCTGGAGAAAGCGGCAGCATGGAATGCCGACTGCTTCACTACAGTGAGCGACGTAACCGCCGCCGAAGCAGCCCAGCTCCTTGGCCGCAAGCCAGATATGGTGACGCCGAACGGATTCGAACCCAAACTCGTACCCGCAAAAACAAAATACGCCAAATGCCGCCGCGAAGCCCGCAAGTGCATACTCGAGGTGGCGGAAGCTCTCACGGGATGCCATTTCGACGACGACACATTCATTGTCGGAACATCGGGGCGTCTCGAATACCGCAACAAGGGTCTCGATGTTTTCATCGACGCTCTCGCACGCCTGCAGGAAACGCAATGCGCCGGCCGCAGGATGCTTGCCCTGGTGATGGTTCCCGGATGGACCGCCGGCCTGCGCCCCGACCTGGCACATGCCTTGACCATGGGCGAACACCGGCGTCTCGACGACCCTTACATAACCCATCGTCTGAACAACTACAACGATGATCCGGTGAACCGCCGCATACATGAAGCAGGTTTCGCCAACGATGGCAACTCCTGCATGAGCGTGCTCTACGTTCCATGCTATCTCGACGGTTGCGACGGAATCTTCAACAAGGACTACTACAGCCTCCTCCCGGCATTCGACGGCACCGTTTTCGCAAGCTACTATGAACCCTGGGGCTACACTCCACTGGAAAGCATAGCCTTCGGAGTGCCTACCGTAACAACCACACTGGCCGGTTTCGGAGCATGGGTGGAAGCTACATGGCCCGGAGCCGGATTCGAAAGATGCGGAGTAGAGGTGGTGGGACGGACCGACCACAACTACCACGAATGCGTCGGAGCCATAGCCGGAGAAATCGGAAAGCTCGCCACAATGTCGACGCAAACGACAGCTCAAGCGCGTAAGGAAGCAATGGATGCGGCCAGGAAAGCCGACTGGACAATATTCATCGAACAATACATGCAGGCTTTCCGTATAGCTTTCGTTAACCGCGACGCCCGCTGCATGGAATAACGCACCGGCGACACTGAAAAACAACTCAAGAATACATCTAAAACTACATATGATGAAAATTCCCGTTAGTAACACTAATGCCCCCGTATGGCGCGACATTACTGTGAAATCCGAATTGCCCGCCAGACTCAAGCCCCTCGACGAGCTTGCGAAGAACCTCTGGTGGGTATGGAACAGCGAAGCGAAAACCCTCTTCCGCAACCTTAACCCGGATCTCTGGCGCAAGACCGGCGAGAACCCTGTGATGCTGCTCCAGCAGCTGACCAGCGACCGAATCGCCGAAATCCTTGCCGACAGCGATCTCATGGCTGAAATCAACCGTGTGTATGCCGACTTCAAGGAATATATGTCCAAGCCCATGCGCAAGGACATTCCTTCGGTATCCTATTTCTCCATGGAATACGGACTGTGCAACTGTCTGAAAATATATTCCGGCGGTCTTGGCGTTCTTGCCGGCGACTACATAAAAGAAGCTTCCGACAGCTGCGTGGACATGACCGCCGTAGGTTTCCTCTACCGCTTCGGCTACTTCACCCAGACACTCAGTGTCGACGGACAGCAGATCGCCAACTACGAGCCCCAGAACTTCAACCAGCTCCCCATCGAGCAGGTGATGGAAGCCGACGGCCGCCCCATGATTGTGGAAGTGCCTTATCCCGGCCGTATTATCTACAGCCATGTATGGCGCGTGAACGTGGGCCGTATGAAGCTCTATCTCATGGATACCGACTTCGACGCCAACAGCGAATTCGACCGTCCCATCACACACCAGCTCTACGGCGGCGACTGGGAAAACCGCATCAAGCAGGAATATCTCCTCGGCATCGGCGGTATAATCATGCTCCGCAAACTAGGCATCAACCACCAGCTCTACCACTGCAACGAAGGCCATGCCGCACTGCTCAACCTCCAGCGTCTGGTGGAATTCGTGCAGGACAAGGGTCTTGACTTCAACGTTGCCCTCGAAATGGTGCGTGCGTCCTCGCTCTACACCGTACACACCCCCGTACCCGCAGGCCACGACTACTTCGACGAGAGCCTCTTCGGAAAATACATGGGAGAATATCCCGCGAAGCTCGGCATCAGCTGGAACGACCTCATGAACATGGGTCGCGAGAACCCCGACACCAACGAGCGCTTCTCCATGAGTGTATTCGCCCTCAACACCTGCCAGGAGGCCAACGGTGTGAGCTGGCTCCACGGCGAAGTGTCGAAGAAAATGTTCTCCGGCATCTGGAAAGGCTACTCCTGGGAAGAAAGCCACGTAGGCTATGTTACCAACGGCGTGCACATGCCTACCTGGGCAGCTTCGGAGTGGAAGGAATTCTATTCCAGGAAACTCGGCAGCCAGGTGTTCGACAAACAGAGCGACCCCGAATCCTGGAAAGGCATCTTCGACGTGCCCGATCAGGAAATCTGGGACCTGCGCGTGCAGCTCAAGAACAAATTCATCAACTTCGTGCGCCGCGACTTCAAGGAAAAATGGCTTGCCCACCAGGGCGATCCCTCCTCGGTGATGAACATCGTGGACCGCATCAACCCCAACGCCCTGATCATCGGCTTCGCCCGCCGCTTCGCCACCTACAAGCGCGCACACCTGCTGTTCACCGACCTCGAACGCCTCGAACGCATTGTGAACAACCCTGCTTTCCCCGTGCAGTTCATATTCGCCGGCAAGGCTCATCCCGCCGACGGTGCAGGACAGGGTCTGATCAAACGCATTGTCGAAATCAGCCGCATGCCGCAGTTCCTGGGCAAGATTATCTTCCTGGAAGACTACAACATGATTGTGGCAAAACGTCTGGTAACAGGCGTGGACATCTGGCTCAACACCCCCACCCGACCGCTCGAAGCTTCCGGCACATCCGGAGAAAAAGCCGAGATGAACGGCGTGCTCAACTTCTCGGTACTCGACGGCTGGTGGTACGAAGGCTACCGCTTCAATGAGAAAGCAGGCTGGGCGCTCACCGACAAGCGCACATACACCGACCAGAGCCAGCAGGACAAACTCGACGCCGCCACTATATACTCCATGCTCGAAAACGAGATCATACCCCTCTATTTCGAGAAGAACTCCGCAGGCTACTCGCCCCGCTGGATCCAGTATATCAAAGGCTCCATCGGCGACATCGCTCCCCACTTCACCATGAAGCGCATGATCGACGACTACATCGACCGCTTCTACAGCAAGGAGGCCGCACGCAGCGAACACCTTGCCGCCCACAACTTCGCCGCAGCCAAATCCATCGTGGCATGGAAGGAAAAAGTGGCACAGGCATGGGAAGGCATCAAAGTGGTGAAAGTGCTCCACAACGGTGAAATCGCACAGAGCCTCACCGGCGACGACCTGCATGTGGAAGTGGAAATCGACACCAACGGCATCGGCCGCGACCTCGGCCTCGAAATGGTGGTGTACCGCCAGGCCGACGGCGTGGAACATCTCATCCGCAAAGAACAGTTCAAGATTGTGAAGGAAGAAGGCAACAACATCACCTTCGAACTTTCCACCAAAATCAAGGACGCAGGTGTGTTCCGCTACGGATTCCGCCTATATCCCAACAATCCCGAACTGCCCCACCGCCAGGACTTCGCATTCACCCGCTGGATCTGATTCCGCACTCCGGAACACTCCTATAATCGGCCGCCGACCCGGACAAGGGCCGGCGGCCTTTCTTTTTAGCAGAAATGGAACCTATCGAGATAAACACACTATCCGACGATGCACTGGCTCCCTACGCGAGCCTGACCGAACGGCAGCTGCGCAACCGCCGCACACCCTCTGAAGGGCTGTTCATCGTGGAAAGCCCCAAGGTGATAGCCGTGGCTCTCGATGCCGGCATGGAGCCGGTATCGCTGCTGTGCGAACACCGCCACCTCACCGGCGATGCCGCCGCCATCATAGCGCGGATGCCACACACACCCGTCTATACAGGCAGCCGGGATCTGCTGTCGGAACTCACCGGATACACACTCACCCGCGGTGTGCTGTGCTGCATGCGCCGTCCGCTGGAAAAAAGTCCTGCCGATGTACTCGGCAGCGCCGCGCGCGTAGCCGTGGTGGATTCGGTGGTCGACAACACCAACATCGGAGCGATTTTCCGCTCGGCCGCTGCTTTGGGCATTGATGCGGTTGCTCTAACCCGCACATCATGCGATCCGCTCAACAGGCGCTCTGTGAGAGTGTCGATGGGATCGGTGTTTCTGGTTCCATGGACATGGGTCGACTCGGTGGAGCAGGTGCGCGACTACGGACTAAAGACTGTGGCCATGGCACTCACCGACCAGTCGGTGCCTATCGACGACCCGACGCTCAACGACGAACCGCGTCTGGCCATCGTGCTCGGCACCGAAGGCGACGGGCTGGCGCATGGCGTGATTGCCAATGCCGACTACACGGCACGCATTCCCATGATGCACGGCGTGGACTCGCTGAATGTGGCGGCGGCATCTGCCGTAGCGTTCTGGCAGCTCAGAAAAGGCGCACGCTGACACCAACGCCGACATAAGGCAGAAGTCCCCGCGGAGTCATCCCATAGCCGGCCTGCAGGGCTATGCTGAAACGTCGCGTCCGGGCAGCCACCGGCTGCGCGACTGTTGCGGCATAGACAGGACGCTCGAGCACCAGGCTGTCGAGACGCGGTTGCCATCCGCTCACATAGGCCCTGTATCCCTCGCCGGCATACTCGCGGCTTTCCACAGGCACCTCTACGGCCACACTGTCGGGCAAGGGACACGGCGTCGGCACTGAGTCGGGTTGTTCCGCGCATGCCAGCATGGCACGCCGCGGAGCCAGCAGGCGAACGGAGGCAGGCGGCGGCACCTCCACACTCACCGTATCGTAACGCGTGACAACCACGGGAAGCGTGGCCGTAACGGATCCCGGGGCCTGAGAAACAGAACAGCGTCCCGCCCAGAAACAAACGGCTCCCATCGCGATGCCATAAAAGGCTTTCATATGTCGGGAATGATTTCAGCCAGTACCTTGGCATGCAATGCTGCCAGAATTTCCACAGAACGAGGGCTCTTGAGAAACGCGAGGTCGGCAACATTATCCATAAACATGTTCTCGGAAAGCACCGCCGGACATAGGGTATCGCGCAGGATTGCGAAATTGCCCGTCCAGTAGCCGCAGGGAGGCGACGAACGGTTGCCACTGTAGCCTATGGCGGCAGCCCCGGACGAGAGCGCCGCGGCAAGTCTCCGGCTTGTTTCCGATGCGCCGGGAGACACCCATGCCGAGAACCCTCGCGCACTGTGCCAGCCGGAATTGCCGGCGGCATTCACATGCAGCGAAAGCAGCACGCAAGGCTCACGGCGGCAGAGCGCGTTGGCACGGCGCACACGCTCGCGCAAGGGCACATCGCCCGATTCCGGTACAAGCATGTGGGATTCAATTCCATATCCGGCGAGCTGCCGGACGATTGCTGCGGCAAGCCGCCTGGTGTAGGTGGCTTCGCGGAAAGTTCCGTCGGGGCTACATTTTCCGGGAGTGTCGGCTCCATGGCCGTTGTCGATTATCACCTTCATGAGTATGCACTGTTTTAGTTTTTACAGTGCAAACTTAGGCACATCCCGGCTGGCATTGTCGGCATTTCGGTCCGGCCGGCGGACAAAAGTCAGAGCCCCATCACATCGCTGAACCGGCGCCGGGCGCTGTCGCTCACCGGAATAGCCCTTCCGGCCATAATCACGCAGTTGCGCTCCACCACCCTTACCTTGTCGAGGTTGACAATGAACGAACGGTGCACACGCATGAAATTAGCCGTGGGCAAGGTCTCTTCGAGTGCCTTCATGCTCATGAGCGACAGCACGGGGCGGTCGCTGCCGCCGGAATAGATTTTCACATAATCCTTCAGCCCCTCTATAAAGTCGATTTCGCCGAACGGTATTCTCAGAATCCTGTATTCACTTTTAACTACCAGAAAACCATCAGCCGGCCGGCAGCTCTGATTCCGCTCTGGAACGGGAGCCGGCATCACCGCCGCAGCACGGTTTGCGGCCTCGAGAAATTCGTTGTAGCTCACCGGTTTGAGCAGATAATGAATAGCATTCACCCCGAAGCCTTCCAGAGCATAGTCGGTATATGCCGTAGTGAACACCACGCGTGTGCGAGGAGTAAGCCTGCGGGCGAGTTCTATTCCGGAGAGTCCGGGCATGTGGATATCGAGAAACACAAGGTCGGGCTCCGCCGCCACTATGGCTTCGAAAGCCTCTTCGGAGTTGTTGAACTCCCCCACCAGACTAAGGAAGGAGGTTTTCCGCACATATGCCGCTATGAGAGCGCTTGCAAGAGGCTCGTCGTCGACAACGATACAACTGAGCTGGCGTTGGGCTGTCATTTCCGTGGTATGCTTAAAGGGATGGATAACCTGGCCTCGAACACCCCGTCGGCCACTCTCGTGCCCAGCGAGGCGGTGTTGCCGTAAATAAGCGAAAGCCGGCGCCGCATATTGGCCAGCCCGATGCCGCCACCTCCGTCGCCATGCCGCTTGCCGCCGTCGAAGCCGTTGCTTGTCGTGCACACAATCCGACCGCTCTCCACGGCAAGCCTGATGCGTATAGGATGCTGAGGTCGCGCCTGTAGACCGTATTTGAAGGCATTCTCTATCAATGGGATGAACAGCAGCGAGGGCACCTCGGCATCCTTGCCGGAATCGATATCTATCACTACCTCCAGATTTTTCTCGCCGCTACCCATTCTGAGGCGCATCAGCTCGGTATAGTTTGTCAGCAGCTCCGCCTCACGGCTGAGTGCCACCGCCGGCTCATTCTCATAGAGCATCTGGCGCAACATGCCCGAAAGCTTGTGTACGGCTTCCTTGGCAGTGTCGGAATCGATGTCGATGAGAGCATAGATGGTGTTGAGCGTATTGAAAAGGAAATGCGGATTCAGCTGCCGGCGCAGGCTGTCCAGCTCCATGGCGTTCTGCGCGGAAATGAGCTTCTGCTTCTGCAACTGCACATCGGCCAGGCGTGTGCTCAGGCGCATAGCAGCCGCCAGCCCAATGACAAGAATCATCATCACGGCATCGCGGGTCATCCACGAGGCGCGCCGTGCCAGATGCTGCCACTGGTCCAGCCTGTCCCACCGCGGATGTCTCGGCATTTCGACGAACAACGCCCCCAGCAGATGGTACAGCGACAGCGCCAGAAGCACAAGCACGAAATTGATGGCGACAAATTTCAGAATCCTCGGCTTTGTGCGACCGAGCGAGCGGTCGACAAGCCAGAAATAGTTAGTATAGAACACCGCCAGGAAGAAAAACGCCTTGAGGTAGAATCCCGGATAGAAAGTTAAGGCGCTGCGGTGCGGAAAAGCAATGCCCACCATCAGTTCGGGCAGGACGAACAGAATAACGATGAATAAAGTATGAGCCAGCACCGTGGCCGGATTTCGCTGTCGGGTCATGCTGCAAAAGTAAGCGTTTGCCAACAAAACACCAACAATGAATAGACAAAGTCCCGTGTAACACCGACAAACCGGCAAGAAAAGCGAACGTCTCCAACCAACCATTAGAAATAATGCTTATCTTTGCATATGTGCTAAACCCAATTATAAAAGCCTCTTGAACCAACAAGTCGACATAAAGGAAAATGATATCTTCGCGCTTTCGCCAGAACTTCTTGATACTCTGCTCAAAGACCATACTTTGAGTATAGATGGACATCAAGTCAACATTTTCTGGGCTACTGACAGCTATGCCGACCGCGGCGCAGGCTATCAGTATGGAGACAAAATCACCGTTGAAGCCATTACTGGTTCAAACGGGAATGTCATTGTTCCGCGAGCGGTAAAGTCGCGGCCGCAACAGCAACAACGCAGCCGCGAGATGGCCGAGGTGTTCACACCTTCATGGATCTGTAACAAGCAAAACAATCTTGTTGATAATGCGTGGTTTGGTCGTGAGAGCATTTTTAATACCGAAGTCGACAATCCCGACGGCACTCATTCATGGATTGTCAGTACCGAGCCAATCATTTTTCCTGAAGGTAAGACTTGGCGTGACTATGTAAATGAAAACCGCCTCGAAATCACCTGTGGCGAAGCTCCATATCTCGTAAGCCGTTACGATACCGTAACAGGCGAGCCCATTCCGGTGGAGCGTCGTATCGGACTACTTGACCGCAAACTTCGCGTTGTCAGTGAGAATACCGAAACTACCGGCGAATGGCTGAAAGCAGCACAGTCGGCATATCAGAGCATTTACGGTTTTGAGTGGCAGGGCGACAATCTTATCCTCGCCCGTGAAGCGTTGCTTTATACCTTCTTAGACTACTATCGTGCCAAGTTCGGCAAAGATCCGCAACTCAAATCCCTGCAATATATCGCATACATCATCTCATGGAATATTTGGCAGATGGACGGTCTTAAGGGAGTAATTCCTAATAGTTGTATTAAATTACCTAAAATAAAGAATGAGTCTTTATCCCTTTTTAATCCTGAGGATTTAGGAGAACCACAAGAACAGACTTTATTTGAATGTCCTGGATGCAAGAATAAAGATATTCACACTCACACAGGTAAGTACGCAATAATTAAAGACTGGAAAGAAAATAAAATTTTAACCTTTGTATCTTTGATTAAACAAAAGTAATATGGAAGGTGCATTATCAAAAATAGACACAACAATCCTTGACAATATAATTGTCGGTCGTGTTGAGCCATACATATATGCTTTTTCAACAGAGACTGTTCCCAACTATCTGAAAGTTGGAGACACAGCGCGCAGTGTGCGTGTGCGTTTGGATGAGTGGAGAAAGATTTTCCCAAATCTCATTCAACAATATGAACATTCTGCGCAGATTGACGCTGATACTATCTTCCGGGATTATGCCGTACATGCCTTCTTAGAGCAGGAGAAGGAGCGAGAACGGTTGCAACCTCATACAATTGAAAACTTACCCTATTACTCCAAAGAGTTTTTCAAAGATGCAACAGTTGAAGATGTAGATGCCGCCATTAAGGACATTATTCAAAGTGCTAATGAAAAAAATGGCAAATATCCGCTGTATTCTTCTGATCGAATGCCACTGAAATACACTTACGATCGCACAGAAGATTTCGCACCACGAGATAACCAACAGCAAGCTATAGACAATTTCAAAGCCGCCGTTGAAGCTGGACGTAAAAACTTGTTACTCTATGCCGTTATGCGTTTTGGCAAGTCATTTACATCAATGTGCTGTGCAAGGGAAATAAATGCACAATTTGTCGTTATTGTATCTGCCAAAGTTGATGTCAAGGAGGAATGGAAAAAGACAGTTGAAAGCCACATATATTTTGTAGATTACCTATTTGTTGATAGTGAAGCGTTGAAAAGTAATGAGAATATCATTGCTTATACGCTTGCCGACCGGGATAAGAAAGTTGCCTTGTTTTTGACTTTGCAGGATTTGCAAGGCGATGAAGTAAAAGATAAGCACAAGGAGGTATTCAATCGCCATATTGACCTGCTTATTATTGATGAAACTCATTTCGGCGCGCGAGGAGAATCTTACGGTAAAGTATTGCGAGAGCAAAGGCTAAGTACGTCTGAAATAAACAATGAGCTAAAAGGTCTTGATGGATTTGAGACGCTTGACCATGTTGAAAATGCAACCAAGGCGCTGAAAGCAAAAATCCGACTTCACCTATCGGGTACACCATACCGCATTTTGATGAGCAATGAGTTCCAAAAGGAGGATATTATTGCTTTCGTTCAGTATACTGATATTATCGATGCACAGCAACAATGGAACGATGAACATCTAAAGGAAGATGACTGCGATGAGTGGAAGAATCCATACTTTGGCTTTCCGCAAATGATTCGCTTTGCCTTTAATCCCAACGAGTCGTCGCGCAAAAAGATGGAGCAGATGCAAAAGGAGGGCATTACCTATGCGTTCTCTGAACTGTTCCGTACGATATCCATGACAAGCCAAAAGAATGGCGGTCACCGCCAATTCAAACACGAAGCTGAGATACTCGAATTATTGAAGGTTATTGACGGCACTAAAGATGATGAAAACTTGCTTGGATTCCTTGATTACGACAAAATTAAAGATGGCAAAATGTGTCGTCACATCGTCTGCGTACTACCGTTCAGGGCTTCGTGCGATGCCATGTCAGCTTTGATACGGAAGAACATCGAGGAGTTTAAGAATCTCGGAGATTATGAGATAATCAATATTGCCGGTTTTGACGATGAACTTAAATACAAATCAACGGACGAAGTAAAACATGCAATAAAAAATTTTGAGAACCAGAATAAAAAGACGCTCACTTTGACTGTCAATCGAATGCTGACCGGCACGACAGTACCGCAGTGGGATACGATGCTATATCTCAAAAGCACGGCTTCGCCTCAGGAATATGACCAAGCGATATTCCGTTTGCAGAATCAATATGTTACGACTTTCAAGGATGAAAACGGCATGATTATTAAATACAATATGAAGCCGCAGACATTGCTTGTGGATTTCGACCAGAATCGAATGTTTGTACTGCAAGAACTGAAATCGCAGTTTTACAATGTCAATACTGAGGTACAGGGCAATTCGCAATTAAAGGAACGTATAGCAAAGGAGTTGGAGGTTTCACCGATTATTGTGCTTAACAAAAACAAATTGCAACAGGCTACACCAACCAATATTACCAATGCCGTGCGAGAATACTCACGTACACGAAGCATTTTGGACGATGCCTCCGAGATACCAGCTGATAATGATTTACTGCAAGATGATACTCTGGCAGCAATATTGCGAACGATTGAGCCTATCGATGCGAAAAATGGATTGCAAATTAAACCAACCGAGGGAGAAGGCGATAATATAGATGTTCCCGATGGGAAAGAAACAGATGTGCCAAAAGAAAATTCTGGACAAAGCGACAATCCGTCCTCAAAGACAAATAAACCTACGGAAACCATAGAGAATGATAACCTCCATAAAAGATTGGCGGCATATTATGCGCGTATTCTCTTTTTTTCATTTTTAACGGAATCAACAGTAAAATCACTTGAAGATGTGATTGCAATGATTCCAACAACTGAGGATAATCGCCGTATTGCTCACAATCTCGGTCTTAATATAGATATTCTCAATCTCGTTCAGAGAAAAAGCAATCCTTTTGTTTTGCAAAAGTTTGATTATAAGATTGAGAATATTAATGATTTGATGCAGGATGAGAGTTTGACGCACATCAAGCGAGTAGAAATTGCTATGCGCAAATTTGGTCGTATGTCAGACTCAGAGATAGTCACGCCTTTGAATGTGGCTGACGATGTTGTAAAACTCCTTCCCGAAACTGTTTTTTCATATGGTCCAGTATTGGATATTGCATCCAAACAAGGAGAGTTTACAATAGCACTATTAAGAAGATTTGGGGATTATGTATCCGACAAGATATATTCCGTATGCACGTCTAAACTGGCATATGAATTTACACGGAAAGTATACAATCTGCTCTCCTTACCCATCGAACATATCTTCGATAAGTTCACCAGCTACGATTTAATAAAACATGACTACAACCAATTCTACGTACCTCAGGAAATAATAGATATGAACTTTGCAGCTGTAATAGGCAATCCCCCCTATCAAGTCTCACAGGGGAACGACGCGGAAGCGAACAATCGCGCGATGGCTGGTGCTATATATCCTTTATTCATAGAAACTGCGATAAATCTAAAGCCACTTTATGTGAATATGATTACTCCCAGTCGCTGGATGACAAAGACAGGACGTGGTATTTCTCATGAATGGGTTGATAAGATGCTTAATGAGAATCATTTTATAAGCATATATGACTTTATCAGTGCATCTGATTGTTTCAATAACGTTGAAATTAAAGGAGGTGTAAACTATTTTCTTTATAGTTCCAATTACTCCGGCCCATGTAATTTTGTTTCAGTCAGAGGTCGGAACCGAATGAAATCCATTAATTATTTGAACGGCTCCAATGTCGGTTTTGTAGTCAGAGATGTGGCCGCTCAAAAAATAATATCAAAAGTTCAGAGCCTATCATCTGAGTCCTTTATGACATTGGTAGGCCCAAATACTTTGTTCTGCGACTGCGCCAAGGGCATCTTGAACACTAATTGGGATAAGTATTCAATAAAACCCACTCCGGAGCATACAATCAAGTACTATCTTAATAAAAAGGCAGTTGCCTGCGGCTTTGCATGGATTAAGCCATCAGACATGATAAAAAGTTATGATGTAGTTCCACTTCATAAAGTATATATCCCAGAGGCGGCTGGTACTGGAAATGATGACCAAATACTCGGTACTCCATTTTATGGGGAACCTGGAAGTATATGCTCTCAGACATATATTTGCATTGGATACGATCCTGATAAGAATCTTTCTGAGGTTGAATGTCATGCTGTTATTAAATATTTACGGACTAAATTCTTAAGATATTTAGTCTCTATTAAGAAGAATACACAACATGGATTCGCTCAAGTGTACCAACTTGTACCAATGCAGGACTTCACCGCCAATAGCGACATCGACTGGAGCAAAAGCATCGAGGAAATCGACGCACAACTTTACGCCAAATACAACCTCTCCGATGAAGAAATCGCCGTTATTAAATCCGCGATTAAACCAGTATAACATCCTGTTATTCACAGTAAAATCATCTATTATCCGCTGGTAATCGAAGGTAATACGCTTTCGGAAGAAGATGTGGCCGATATACTAAACGGGAAGAAAGTCGTCGCCCCGATTCGCCAGATTCAGTAGGTCAGGAACGCAATAATCGCTCATATTTGGAAATATTACTGTCCGCTAAACTTTTTTTGAGCGATTGAAAAATTAGGGCTGATTCCAT
>ERZ778517.817-NODE-817-length-28790-cov-11.089577_pt1 | contig 28790 bp, 31 predicted proteins | sample MGYA00510341_ERZ778517 | MGnify/ENA primary metagenome ERZ778517 (study PRJEB29527, sample SAMN07138964) | mouse gut metagenome | material: feces | host: mouse | place: China:Nanjing | collected 2016-01-25 ...
CAAGTATAAGATGAATTTTCTATTTCATCTGTATACTTAGAGGGCATTATAGCCCTATACCATATCTAAACCTTTTTCCCTTAAGTATCTTACTTGCCTTAAGTTCCCCAATGTCTTGACGATTTTCTGAATATTTTTTTCTAAAAGGTTATACTCCTTGTACAATTGTTCCTTATTTCTATCGTCGAACATAATAGCATCAGCTACATACACATGCATATTATCGCTTCCGTATGACAGTTTCTTTACCTTATCAAAGGGTTTGCTGATTTTAAAACTATTTTGTGGCCCTTTTTCATCCATAAATATATATTTCATGATTGTTACCTCAAATACTAAAATTCACACCATAGATTATTACCTTATCTATCACTCTATCACAAAAGCGTTTTATTTGCTATTATTCATATGAATGCTTATCCTAAACTCACATCTTGCACTAACTTACTTAAGGTCATAATATTTATAATTAAGAAGCGAGCCCCTACGACTCGCTTCGATCCTTATATTCTCCCGCACGATTCCCTAGTAGCTTAAGGGTAAATTTTCCGATAAACCTCACATATATGTTGATACTTATCCACATTTTCAGGAATCGGCATGATTGTGTCATCATATGCGACAAAGTTATCCACACATTTAGCTTACATCTGCATCCAGTCAGCATTTTTCACTCCACCACTAACTGATACAAAACATTTCAATTCATACTTAGGATCCAGCAAACATTGTGAATCCTTCTAACACGACTCTAGCAAAATGATCTAACGTATGCCGTGCATCGATTCCAAAAAAATTCTCTCTAATCTGACTATCAAAGTAGGGTATCCGCTCTCCAACTAGGTACGGCGTAAACAATAATCCCTCAGCTCCAATAGCAATCTCTCCAGGAGGTACCTCAGTAAAACTATTATCTGTCATAAAAAACAATTCAGGCTATAATGTTACTAAAAGTCGCAATCATCGAGTAACAATTAATAAACAGCTCTAGTTAATTTGATACATTACATATACTCTTTTAGACATTCAAATATATATTCTTTCCCATACATTTCCTCTACTTTTTTAGTTATAAATAAATCTAATACTCCTCTAGATCTAGTTAATCCAACATACAAATGTGAAATCATTTTACGACTACCATCTCTTTCTTTTGTTAAATACTTAGCTATGTCAGTTGTTATAATAAATAAGCACTTGTCAGCCTCTAATCCTTTTATTCTAGCAATAGAATCCACACTGAAATTACTTAGTTCATTATTTTTTGAACTTTCATCTTGAATTGCCGTTATCAAACTAGCGTACTCACCCTTTTCTATCCTTGTTATTATATATCTTTCTAACAATTTATTTAAAAGATCCTTATGAGACATATTATTTATATTTTTCTGATAATCATAATAAAAACAACTTGCCCATAATTTTTGTCGAAGTCCATCTAACTTTCTGTATTTCTTCATAAGATATTTAACTTTATCAAATACTTGAGATTCTTGGCTAACATTTTTCTTTTGAGTATCGAAAATCTCATTTTTTTTGTAAATATATTTCAAGCCATATTTCTCTTCTTTAAGAAATTTGCCAATATCTTCTATATCTGATTCAAAATATAAACGTATCGTACCGTCGCATTCATTCATAGCTACTTGTTTTTCATTCTCATTAATAAAAGAATTTGCCAATCTAACATGTTTAACAGGACAACGATAACACTCATCCTTATAAATCACTGTATCTTCATATTTTTTTATGAATTCATCAACTTCCTTAGTACCTCTCAAATTCTGTTTAGGATCACCTATTAAAACAACTTCTATCCCAATTTGATCCAAACGTTCAATAATTTTTAAAAATTTTGCGTCTGAATCTTGCATTTCATCAACAAAAATTGTGTCTATTCTATCAACTAAATTAGATAATATGACTGGTCTCTTTGTTTTTTGACTAATTCTATCCCCACTATAACCACATATTATACATTTTGCACGCATTGTAAAATCTTCAACATGTAGTATTCCTGATTCTTTCAATCTAGATAATTGATTGTTTTTAAATTTTACTCTAGTATCCAATTTTTCACTTGAAATAGATTTAAATTGTATGCCATACAATATATAATTGTACGGATATATAATGTTTTTATTTAAAAAAGAATGTATAGTGCTAATTTTTATATTTTGTGGTATATCCCCAAAATATTCTTTCACCTTATCACTAATAGTATTAACTGAAGCATTAGTAAATGATACACAATGAATTTCTTTTTTAGTTTCACTGTTATACTTATTAATTATTTTTTTTACTAAACCAGTTGTTTTCCCCGCACCTGCTCCTGCTATTATTATTTCCATTCCTACACCTTTCCATTCTGCATAAAATCCATTACATCTTGGATATGTTTAGGTAATTTTATTTCTTTTAACGCATCACTAGATAAATCCATACAAAAATCATACATGGTTTGTGCTTTTGCTTTTTTCCATTTATCCGATAATTTATCAGGTGTATCTATATCCACCCAATTATGTTCTTTTTCAAAATAATCTTTCAATATTTCAAAGTTATTTTCTTCATTTACAAAATCATCTTCTAGTGTATATTTTTTTGTCGTAGCTACTTGAATATTTTTATATTGATTATATCTTTCATGATCACTCTTTGATTTCTCTTCGTTATCAAAATCACGTATAATACCTAATTTATTACCTGTACCTTTATTTATTTTCAACCATATTTCTATTATACTTTTGAAACCTTTATGGAAACTTAAAACTTCTATATTATTTAGACTGTTATCCTTCTTTTGTATGTATGCCTTTATTAAAAGTTCTTCTGATATTCCTTCAACTAAAATACAATTTTTAGAGTAAAACAATTTAAATAAATCTAAATTAGGATTTTTTGCTAAATATGCTCTTTCATTACCATCTACAGCTTCACCCAAAGCGTATGCTTTACCATTTTCAAATATTATAACTTTATCAAGATTAAATTTATCAATAAATTTATTACTATGTGTAGCATATACTAGCTGTAAATTCTTGTTTCTTAAGCTATTAATATAGCTCACCATTATTTCTTCATTTTGATAACATAAATGTGCCTCCGGTTCTTCTATTGTGAGTAGTGATAATAGTGAACTTCTAGCTTCTATCAAGGACGTAATTAATACTAATTGTAAAATTAAGTTTCTATGCCCAAGACCTTGCATTGACAACGAGTCGTTATCATATCCTAATCTAACGTTATTTAACAGAGTATACATGGCTGGCATATTAGGCAAAATATCTATATGCTTAAAAAATTCTGTGGCATTCACAATTTCAGAAGATTCTTGCCAATTAATTATTTTCTCCATATTTACCAGACTCTTTATAGATTCAAAAAAATTATTATAGTTATCTTCCAGTTGTATTTTACTATCGACTTCCAATTTACTATCTAGAATTTGAATCAAAGCCTTAGAACCAATCTTTGAATCTGTTTTTGAAAAATCATCTCTTTCAGCTGCTATAGAGTTATATTTAAATTCTTTTAAACTATCATAGCTAACACTAACTTCTTTTCCAGGTATCATAATAGAATATGAAAATAATTCGACTGGTAATAAGGTTTGTCTATAATTACTAATATTATTAGGATTATCAATATTTTTTAACACTTCAATTACTCTATGTAGTAATTTTTTATAATCTTTACAACTATATCTATACTCAATTGCATATATTCTTTCCATCTTATCAGTTATATCAACTAAGAATTCATCCATCCCCATTTCCAATTGTTTATCTACCTCAAATTCAAGTCTTACAGACACTTCAGGTACTATCTCAGAAAATTCTTTACGCATTACATCATCTGACACATTTATATTTTTTATCTTGTCTAGATTTTTTGCTAAATAAGCATAGTATGTTTTTTTGCATTCATTTCCAAAATCTGTCCAATATAAATTTTTTCCAACAGATCCTAAATCTTCTGAGATCAATGGTAATGTAATTGCTCTCAAAAAATTACTTTTTCCACTATTATTTCTTCCAATAATTACATTTACATCTGATAGTGGCACCTCTACATTTGTTAAGTTTCTATAATTTTTAATAATAACCCTAGCAATTTTCATTCAGCCCATAGTCTCCTTATTTATAATAACTATTTCTATATTTCCTTAAAATTTTTTCCCTCAAAAAGTAACGACGCTAACTTACAAAATAAAAATACTAACTTTTACTTGCTAATTATAGCTACTACAATTAGCAACCGCATTCCGTTTTATACACCATTTCCCTATCATTCCTCATAGTATTCATTTTTAGTTCTTCTTGAGTAGTGCAGATTGATGGAAAATAAAATTTTATACTTGACTATAAATTCCCCCCAAAATATCATTAAAATCTTCATCAATTTTTTTAGGCCTTTTTGATTCCATATCTCGGCTAAATCCATGCACAAAAATGGTATCATAAATAAATGAAAATTCTTGTTCATACCAATTTCCTATCAAATCACTAAAAACTATTTTAAACTGAACAATATTATTTATATTTTTTTCCTCTTCAGTTGTAATCTCGAAAGTAATGGCGTCTTTTTCACATGCATATGAATAATTCAAATAATCATATACATAATACGCCTTACCTTCTTTAGTTATAATGAAGTCATCCGTATCATATTTTCTCAACCCCACATTTACTGCTGTGCCCTTCCCAACATTTACAATCTGTATTGGTAAAATATATCTTCCATTTTCTAACCTTATCTTTTTAGAATTTAACTTTAACACAAAGTAAGGGATAAATTTCCCTGACCTATCTACCTTATCAAATCTTTTTTTTACCTCTTTTTCCTTTTCATCTTGAATAATTTTATAATTTTTTAATCTCATATCTAATTTTGAAATCTTTTTCGTATTATGAACTTGCCAACACGCTACTATAGGCGAAATAATAGTAAAAATTGCTACTGCTACATTCCAAAATTCACTTTTCAATCCACATTATCCTCCCGCGTAATACACTTATTCGGTATTCTTCAATAACTATTATAACTCCCCATATTATCTAATAACTAGCACAAACTTCAAATATATCTACACATAGACAATACTATATATAACCTCTTATTTTTGAACCAAAAAAGAAAGTATGTAGCATAGCCGACGAATTGTTGGACATATATTAGCTATATATGGTAGTTTGCCCCTTTTATTTTTTAACTTCCAAAAAAAGTTTTTTCTCACTATCATATGGAATATACATTCTGTATTTTTCTGCATATTATCTTATTTTGACTCATAAATAATTTATTGTCCCTATATCTCACCAAATATTTTTTATAACACCATTACCTATCAAAAAAAACTGCGCCACTTCATCCAAAGTCAGCGCAGTTCTCCTTATCCTTCTACAACCACTCCTTTAGAACGGTACCTCTACAACAATCCCAGCCCCTGAAATACTGCTTCCTTATATGCAATCTCAGCATCCCATTCAACTGTTTCCAAGATGAAGGTTACAAATGCAAGTTATCAGTGGGGATCAGCTCCCCATGGCCATCCAGCAAGAAGATGTTATTGGCAGCTTTACCCCCTAATAATAGCAGGTATTCACAGACCATGTCTGCCAGTTTTTGGGAACAAGCTAGGCAATTTGGCAGACATTTGATTTCGCCTAAGTCTAGATCGTGACTCGTCACCTCGGTCACATTAGGCATGTCACGCCCGATCATTGTAATTAGCATTTGTTCTTTTATTTAAAATTAGTGCTGATAAATTTTCTGATTGCAGAAATCTTTTTTAAATACTCAATATTATCTATACTATCCAGCTCCTTGTATTTGCTTCCCTTAATTGAACAAAACTCAATATAGTTTGTAGCTACTAAATATTTATCCTCTATTAAAATAAATTCATCTATTTTCTTACTTACATTGGTGTCATTCAAAGATTCTGGCATCTTAAAGGATGTAGTATACCGCAATGTATTCTCATTGATTTTTTCTGGCTTACCTTTTTGAATATAGCTTTCCACTTTTAAAATCACAGCAAAAATACTGATTTTCATGGTTTTATCTACTATAGCAATATAAAAATCAATTTGCGTTATTTCCTTATCACTTGATAAGTCTTTAAGATTAATATCAAGATGGTTTAGTGTGACTGACATGCCATCATTATTATAAATATTTTTATCTTTAATTATATTTGTTAGTTCTATATCATCACTAAAAACATTAGCTATATAAATCGTATCAATTTCACCATGATTAACTTGTAAACAACCAGATAACTCTAAATTAATTTGATAATACCTATCTTTTTCCATATTTTTCCTTTGTATTGGAGCACCACAATACCTAATATTATATATCGAAAAATCACTAAATTGAGCAATCAATGGAGCACTTATCTCACTAATGCTATTTGAAATAGCCGATAATTTCTTAGATTGAATAGCAAGTTCATTAGCCACACGCTGCATTTCAGCACTTTTTGAAGAAAAACGAATTGAAACAACACCAAAAACTATAGAAGCTACACCAAAAATTATTGTAGACACTAAATCACCATTATCTGAAATCCAATTTAACATATGATATACCTCCCTATCAATACTGCGTAAATCACTAGTTCTAAATAATCTTTATCACTAATATTATTCTAAACTATCATAAATTTTATAGTTCTCTCTACCTTCACTCCATCTTCCTCTTATTCAAAATCGCCCTAACGACCTTTTCCCGGGCATTTATCGTATCAGCTGAATTTAGTTTTTCGTATTCATAGACCAAAACATCTGCGACCAATAACTGTGACATCCGTCCGATAAGTGAACCTCCATTTAGAAAATCATCGACTGCCGTTTGTAACACGATATCAGCTTCAAGTGCGATCGGTGAAGCCGGATAAGTTGTGATCGCAATGACCTGAGCTTGGTTTTTCTTAGCAATCTTTAGCGGTTCTAACGTGTCCTTTGTTCTTCCCGTTAACGAAAAAACGATAAATAGATCTGAGCTATCGGTGATCGCTGCTAATTGGGCTTGATAATGCGGATCAGTCACCGCCTGCGCCCTTACTCCGATCCGTAAGAGCATACTTTCCAATGCCTTACTCGAAAGTGCACTTCCCCCTACACCTAATATATATATACGCTTGGCTTTTCCTAGTGCTGCAACAGCTTTGGCAAGCGCTCCTTGATTTAATTCACTTAAAGTCGTCTTGATCGTCTTAGTCAACGCATTTTCGATGCTGGCATACGGCGACTTTCCTGTTTGCTCAACATTGCTGGAATAATCCTCTTTTGCGACCTCAACTTTTAAATCAGAAAAACCACTATACCCTAATTTGTGGCATAGCCGTACGATCGTTGCATCACCGACCTTGGTCTTTTCCTTGATATCATTCATCGTTTCATAGATGATATCTGCCCCTGCCCATAAAAAATGATCAGCGACCTTCTTTTCGGCTGGCGTTAATTCAAAATAACTTTGATGGATCTTTTCTTTTAATTTCATCGTTATGACCTCTCCTTATACCATAACTATACACTTTTTTGGAGTTTTTCTCCATAGTCTATCAAAAATGGATAAAAACGTTTACAAAAATCCCCAAGCGTGTTATATTACTTTTGGAGATATTATCCAAAAAATATAAAATTGGAGTGAGATGTATGCTAAAATCAGAATTTTTACGTAAGATAGATCACGGTTTGATCGTGTCGTGTCAAGCTTTACCAGGTGAACCGCTCTATACACCTGAAGGTGGAGTAATGCCCTTATTAGCACTCGCTGCCAAACAAGCTGGTGCTGTTGGGATCAGAGCCAATTCAGTACGTGATATTTTAGAGATAAAAGAAAAAGTTGATCTTCCTATCATCGGGATCATCAAACGTGACTATCCACCAACCAAACCTTATATCACACCAACGATGAAAGAAGTTGATGAATTGGCCCAAACCGGCGTTGAAGTTATCGCCCTTGACTGTACTTTACGCAAACGTTACGATGGCTCAACTATCAATGAATTCATTAAACAGATCAAACAAAAATATCCCGACCAATTGTTGATGGCCGATATTTCGACTTTAGAAGAAGGTCTAAACGCTGCTAAAGCTGGAGTTGATTTTATCGGGACTACCTTAGCTGGTTATACCCAAGAAAGTGTTGTCTTAGATGGTCCCAATTATCAATTGATCAAAGCGTTAGTCGATGCTGGGTTAGATGTGATCGCCGAAGGTAAGATCCATGACCCAAAACAAGCTAAAAAAGTCCAAAAATTAGGTGTAGCCGGGATCGTTGTTGGAGGTGCGATCACACGCCCTAAAGAGATCGCTACACGTTTCATTGATGAATTAAGGGGGTAAAATACCATGTTTAAACAATTTTCTCGTTTAGGCAAAGCCTTTATGTTACCGATCTCGATCTTACCAGTCGCAGGCCTTTTGCTTGGTCTAGGTGGTGCGCTCAGTAATGAAAGCGCTGTTAAAACTTATCCATTTTTAGACCAAGCCTGGTTACAAACGATCTTAAAGGTCATGAGCTTTGCCGGTAACGCTGTCTTTTCCAATTTAGCGTTGATCTTTACGATCGGGATCGCAGTTGGGTTAGCCACCAGTGACAAAGGGACAGCCGGTCTCGCTGGTGGGGTGTCATTTTTAGTTTATACAGCAACGATCAGTGGTTTACTTGAATTATTCTCGCCTAAAGGTGCAACTATCGATACTGGGGTCGTTGGAGCGATCGTTATCGGTTGTACCGTTGCCTATCTGCATAATCATTACCGCAAGATCCAACTTCCCCAATTTTTAGGTTTCTTTGGGGGTTCACGCTTTATTCCGATCATCTCAGCTTTAGCAGCTATCGTCATCGGTGCTTTCTTTTACCTGATCTGGCCTCCGATCCAAAGTGGATTGCGGGTCGCAGGAGAAAACATCGCGCACATGGGCGCCTTGGGAACATTTCTTTACGGTTTCTTGCTTCGTTTGACTGGTGCGGTCGGGCTACACCATACGATCTATCCTCTCTTTTGGTACACTTCGCTTGGTGGAACTGAAGTCGTTGCTGGACATACGATCTCGGGTGCGCAAAATATCTTCTTTGCCCAGTTAGCCGACCCTAACCATACTGGTCTTTTCACTTATGGAACACGTTTCTTTGCTGGACGGTTTGCGACCATGATGTTTGGCTTGCCAGCAGCTGCTTATGCGATGTATCGTTGTTTACCAAAGAAAAATCGTAAAAAAGATGGTGGTTTATACCTCAGTGGTGGCCTGACTTCATTTTTAACCGGGATCACAGAACCGATCGAATATACCTTCTTATTCGTAGCACCATGGCTATATGTGATCCACGCTTTTTTAGACGGGTTATCCTTCCTCTTTGCTGACCTTTTGAATATTCGGATCGGCAATTCGTTCTCAGGTGGCTTTATTGATTTCTTGTTATTTGGGATCTTACAAGGTGAAGATAAGACGAATTGGTTACGTGTCATCTTCTTTGGGATCGTCTGGGCTATCGTCTACTATGTGGTCTTTACCTTCTGCATCAAGAAATTCAAAGTGGCTATTCCTGGGCTAGAAGCCGAGGATACCCCATCCGTTCAAGCAGTGCCGACCGATAATTCTTTAAACGCTGAATCCAAGCTCGTGATCCAAGCACTAGGTGGAGCTGAAAATATCGAGACCGTTGAAGCTTGTGCGACTCGGTTGCGTGTTGCGGTCATCGATAAGAGCAAAGTCGACAAGAAAACTCTCAAAAGCTTAGGTGCGGTTGCCGTTTTAGAAGTAGGTGGTGGGATCCAAGCTGTCTTTGGTGGTAAAGCTGATCTCTTTAGCCAAGAGATCAATCAAATTTTAGGAAAAGGTGATTAAAGATGTTTGGTTTTAAGAAGAAAAAATTAGAATTAGCCCTGCCCGTTGACGGTAAGATCATTTCTTTAGCAGCAGTTCCAGATGAGGTATTTTCTACTGGAATGATGGGACAAGGTTTTGCGATCGAGCCAAGTTCAGATGAGATCTATGCTCCAGTTGCTGGAACGATCACCAATATCTTTCCGACAAAACATGCGATCTCACTCAAGACAAAAGAAGGGCTAGAGCTTTTGTTGCACCTAGGACTTGATACCGTTGAGCTAGCTGGAAAGCCCTTTGAAATGTTTGTATCAGCCAACCAGAAAGTCACCCCTGACACGCTCCTTTGTAAAATGGATCGAAGCCAGATCACCGTGGCAAAAAAATCAGCTGTTGTCTTAGTCCTGGTAACTTCGGGTGAAGACGTTACTGTAACTGATGTGGATAGCTCATTACATGGTACGATCTGTGGCTCAGTGAAGATCGGGTAATAACCACACAACGAAAAATAGGCTGAAAGTCAATGCTTTGAACATGATTTTCAGCCTATTTTTTAGCGTCTTGGAAAATCTTCAAGAAAACCGTAAAATTGTGATTTATCCGAATAGTCTGCTCTATACCTACTATTTAGACCTGCTTTTTTAGCAACATCACTTAGCTTTACCAAAAGCTTTCCATCTTCGCCTAAAAAGCGGATCCGATTATTAAAACCGACCATATATATATATTTGACAAGCCGATCGACGAGATATTCGGGATATTCTTCTTGATCGATCTTTTTGTAGACTTGTGCCAATACATCTAAAATATCTAATAATGCTGAACTTTTTTCTGGACGTTCTGCTAAACTATTATACAATTCATGGATCACTTCTTTTACGTAATTTACATTAACTTTTTTTGTCATTTTGCTCCTCCTAAACATACCACTAGTGCTTCCCAGTATCCTTTAGCACATAATGGCGGTCCTTATTTTTACCTACTGCTTCCAATACCTCCAACGAAACTAACTTTAGGAGATAGCGCCGTGTCGTACTTTGTGTTTTTCCAGTAAGCTCAGCAGCTTTACTAGTCGTGATACCTTGACTATATCTTAGTGTCGGATAGATCTTCGCAAAGAATTTTTGTTCTACCTCTCGCAATCGCTCTATCCGATCGTCCAAACCAGCCTGTTTTGTATGCTTGCTATAGGTCAAGCTTGCTTCTAATATTATCTCTAACATAAATTCGATAAATTTAGTCGAATCATTTTCATGGTCTCCCACTGCTAATAATTCACAGTATTGCTTTTGATGTTTATAAACCAAAGTCTCTATTGGGATCCATTCAAAGACTGGTTGCCATTTTGCCAAAAGTAAATTTTGCCATAGTCTTCCCATCCGTCCATTACCATCAAGAAAAGGATGGATCATCTCTAATTCAAAATGAACGACACAACTCTTGATCAAAGCCGGTATATCGGTTTTTTTGGCCCATTTAAATAAGTCATCGACTAAACCATAAACAAATTGTGGCCTTGCACCTATATGGACAACAGTTCCATTGCCATCATAAACACCCACATCGCGCTCACGAAAAGCGCCACTTTCTTTCACTAAACCTTTTGTCATCAAACGATATGCGGCAAGTAAGTTTTCAATACTATACGGATCAAATTTAAAAACTTCTTCATAAGCTTCATAGGCATTTTGAACTTCACGGATCTCTTTAGGTTCCCCAAGCACTCGCTTACCAGCAATGATCGCCGTAACTTGCTCAAGCGATAAGGTATTTTGTTCGATCGCAAGTGAGGAATGGATCGAACGGATCCGATTTTCTTTTCTGAGATGGAGATCACGCTGATGTTGTAATTCTAGTAAAGTAACAGCTTGTGTGATCTCAACTGTCAACTTTAGCATCTTATCCGTTATCGAAAATGGTGGTCTCATCAACAACATCTCCTTTATCTACCATTTATCTACCATAAATCTACCACTTATCTACCACTTTAGCATTCATTTTACCCACACAAAAAGTTTTCCATATATTTGTCAACTTTTGTTTACCAAAACACTTTGGCTCTACTGCGTAAACTATACTATAGCTATAAATTACGGAAGAGGTGAGTGATTTGCAATCAGATCCAGTTGCTATTAGTTCTCAAATGTCGAATATTGTTAATTTTTTTGATGATACTTATTTGACTATTTACTCTGAGTTATTAAATGTCGAACTTAATGATCAATTAAATTTTCTTAAGCTAAATTATCTGTGTAATTTGAATAGTGATTCGAAAATATTAGACTTATGTTGTGGTAACGGTCGACACTTATGTCTACTCAATAATAAGTATTTAGTCGATGGTATTGATATAAATAGTTATAACATTTCAAAAGCAAAAGCAAATATGCCTCAAAATGCACACGGAAAACTTTATACAGCCGACGCTACTACATTTAAGCAAACATACAAATATGATTTTATCTACTGCTTAGAAAATTCAATTGGATATCTTTCAGATAGTGAAACTCTTACGCTATTTATGAATATTAGTAATAATTTATTAAGTAAACTATGTAGTTTATAGGCGAGGAGGCTCTATTTTAAGGCTTCCTCGCTTTTTTCTAAGACTACTTTTGCATCTAAAAAACGAGCTACCTTTTGGACTGCGAGAAGTTCTTCTTTCCCCTTTTTCAGCTCACCATAGCGATACTCGTATAAAGCTTGGTAATAACGTTCAAATAAACGATAGCCGCTCTCCTCAGCCTCAGCAGTAAATTCACTTAATTGTTCCAATAAACTTTGGCTAAGTTCAGGACGATCTTTAGCAAAGGTTTGTTCCAAGCAATTGATCAAAAGCGTTGCGAATAAAGCATTGCTCTGGGGATAATTTTGATAACGACGCTTAGCTTTTAAGGCTTCAGCTAATAAATTTTCCATCAACTCAAATGGTAAAACACAACTGATATTAGCAAACAATTTAAGATCAGCTAGTGTCCATAACGAAAGCTCTGCAAAATAACGCTCGACCAATTCGAGTTCAGCTAAAGGAATATCAGCTCCAGTTGCATAAGCGTGCAATAAACGAAAACTTGCTAGACTCAATTCATTTAATCCTTGCTTCTTGCTTAATTGAAGCTGTTGCTCAAATTTTGGCAACTGACCTGTATTCCAGTAATGTTTGAGTAGTCCCTCAAAAACGAGTTGTGTGCTTAGTTGATGATCATTAGCGATCCACATGAACTCATCTAAACTTATCAGCAAATTATCGAGCACTTGAATGAACTTATCTGCTGCTAGCATTCTTTTTCCCTGTTCAAAAGCAATCGCATTCGTTTTTGAGCACACTCCAAAATAAGTTGCTTCAAGTGTCAAATTTTTGTCTTCACGGATCTGTTTGATCACAGTTCCATCCATTACTATCACCTCCTGAAAGGAATGGCAAATATGCAAAAACTCTACCAAACCGAACCCTTATTTTTCAAACTCGCCAGCATCACTCTTTTTTCTAAGATCGGTGATCGCTTATTTTATACTGCCTTATTGAGCAGCGCCACGCTTTTGACCACCCATAGCGATCTAGCAGTCATCATCATTTCGCTCTCAGAAACTTTACCACTGCTACTTGGCTTTATTCTCGGCAGTTTAGCAGATCAATGTCTAAATAAGTTAAAAGCTCTCAGCCAAACGAGTCTTTTGCGCTGTTTCTTCTATCTTGTGATCAGTCTATTAGCGGGATACTCCACGACTTTTACCTTTATTCTCATGATCGCTTGGTTAAATTTTTGTTCTGATCTTTTGGGCAATTATGCAAGTGCTTTAGCTACCCCATTCACCAAGATCCTCGTTTCCGCAGAGCAAATGCAACAAGCGCAAAGTTTTCTAAGTATGGGTACACAACTATTCAATGTCCTAGCTACTTTTTTAGGTTCCTTTTTACTGATCTTCATCAGTCAAAGCCACCTAGCTTTGATAAATGCATTGCTCTTTTTTATAGTTGCATTGGCATTTCGTAAACTAAGCCCCAGTCTTGTCCAAGCTCAAAGTACACTGTTAGTTCCTGCTAAGATCAGTTTATCACAAGCGCTCAAGCAAAATTTTGGTGCCCTTTATCATCAGCATACACTTTTTATCATCCTGCTCCAACTCACTTTGTTGAATGGTTTTTTTGGAGGGCTGACCCCTATATTTGCACTTTTTATCAAGGAAGATCCCCAACTACTCTGGATACCGCTCCCCCTAAAATTAGCACTGCTTTCTGGCCTGATCACTAGCGGAATGATCCTAGGTAATTTTAGTTGCCAAAAATTATTCCCTAAAGCTACTTTAACTTTTTTGACACTCCTAGCTGATCTATTAGCTTTAGTTACAGGGATCGCTTTTAATACGCAAAATATCTATCTGATCTTGTGTAGTAGTGGGATAGCTGCCTTTTTACTCGGGATCATAGCACCACGTTTCTCGACTCAGATCATCAATACATTTCCAGTCACTCAATTAGGTGGGATCGTGACCATCGTCAACTCGTTTTTAGTCATCATGCCTCCATTGACTAGTCTGCTCTTCCCTGTGCTTTTTAGCTTTGACCTAGCCTACCTTTGCCTTATCATATATGGTATTTTTTTAGTATTGCTTAGCTTTCTTGAGAAAATCCGTCTATTTAGCTAAGTATTATGTAAAATGCCCCCAAGTCAAGCTTGGAGGCATTTTTTCATCTATTCGACAAACGCTTCTTCACCTAAAGCTTGTTGAGCTGCTAGATTGAGCAAGCTCCATTGACGGTCAAAACCTGGTTGGAAGAAGAAATCTGCTTTAGCTAGATCTTCTAGCGTCATTTTTTGTTGGATCGCTAAGGCTAAAACATTACCTTGCGCAGTCACATCATAAGTTGATAACACCGCTCCGCCTAGGATCTGATGGGTCAGCTTATCAAAGAAGAGTTGCACAAAAACTTTAGGGTTGCCATTTTTAGCTGGCACATATTTTGGACGTAAAGTGTCTTCATAGTAAGCCGAGCTAAGCGTAACACCAGCTTTTTTCGCTGTGAAACTGTTTAGACCACTTGTTGCAAAATGATAGTCAAAGACACTCAGAGCCGAAGAGCCGACCACACCGCTAAATGGTTCACTTGGGATATCTTCAAATAAATGTGCCACCACATAGCGGGCTTCGCGTCTGGCAACAGTTGCTAAAGCGATCGGTAATTTAGTTTTAGCTGGGATCGAATAAGCTAATGTCGCATCACCCACAGCATAAACATCCGGTAAGTTAGTGCGCAAATACTCATCGGTGACGATCCAACCGTGTTCATCTAGGTCAACTATCCCTTTGAGCCAAGCTGTATTAGCCACGACACCCGCAGCCTGGATCACCAGCTCAACGGGATATTCGGCTTGGTCGGTCTTTACCGCTTCGACCTTCGTATCACCGACAAAAGCTTCGATCTTAGCACCAGTCACGACTTTGACGCCTTTTTCTTCTAACTGTGTAGTTAAAATATCAGTCATTTCTTTATCCAAATATGGGCCTAAGGGACGCTCAAGCGCATCTAATAAAACAACTTCTTTGCCAGCTTTAGCGAAAGCTTCAACCGCTTCGATCCCGATATAACCAGCACCGATAACAGCGACTTTTTTTACGCTTGTATCTGCTAACTTAGCCTTGATCTTTTTAGCCCAGTTATAACCGCGCATCAAAAAGACATTTTCCAAGTCATTTCCTGGGACTGGTAAAGCTTTAGCCTTGACGCCTGAACTCAAGATCAATTTATCGTAGGGATACTCTTTAGTTTCATTTTTTTGCTTATCAGTTACCGTTACTGTTTTAGTATCCGCATTGATCGTTTTTACTTCGTGGTTATTCAAAATGTGGACATTTGGTTGGGGAAAATTTTCAGGTCTAAAATTACGTACATCGTTGACATCTGTAACTTGATCTTCCAAATATAGCTCCATTCCACATGACATAAACGAGATAAAATCACCAGCTTCAAATAGTGTGATATCTACATTTTGCCCATAACGTGACAATAATTCTAAGATCGATTGATGTCCTCCATGTGAGGCACCAACAATAACTACTTTACTTTTTTCCATCAAAATTCCCTCCTTATAAAATCGATTTCATTGTACAAAACATTTTATCAAAGTGTCAAATATAAAGCTCGACTTCCTTATTTAACTTCAGGTTTTGAAACTTTTTTATTTTTCACTCATCCCAGCATACTTGTTCTTGTATCAGATACAACTAAAAAAAGAGAGAAAGATGTTAATGGATACTAAATTTTCAGTTGCCCTGCATATCTTAGCGATGATCAGTGAGAGTGATAAAGAGCTCTCTTCCCAAGAATTAGCGCTAAGTGTCGGGACAAATGCCAGCTATATCCGCAAAGTTATCAGCTTGCTCAAAAAAGCTGACCTGATAGGTTCTCATCAAGGACGCTTGGGATATCAGCTAAATAAAACACCAGATAAGATAAGTCTGCTAGCGATCTATTATGCTACCCAAGAGGTCGATCAGATCAAACTGTTTCAAGTCCATCAAAATTCAAACGAGCACTGTTTGGTCGGAAAAAATATCGAACAAGCTGTTTCACCGATCTTTGATGCCGTTGAAAAACAATTAGCGGCTGAACTTTCACAAAAGACCTTAGCCGATGTGATCGCTAATCTCCATCACCAATGTCGTAATGCTTAATTCTGACTTGTAATTCAAGCCAGTTTTTTTATCCCAAACATATACTTGTATCAGATACAAGTATAAAAGGAAAGAAATTTAACTATAATGAAAGCTGCTATCGTGACCCAATACAACAAAAATGACCTTACCCTTAAAATGACAACAGTGGATAAACCCCAGATCACCGCAGATCAAGTTTTGCTAAAAGTCAGTGCTGCGGGGGTAAATCCATTAGATAATATGATCACACGGGGTGAAGTGAAATTGATCGTCCCTTACAAATTACCTGTGATCGGCGGAAATGAAGTCGTGGGTAAAATTGAAGCTGTCGGGGCAAATGTCACTCAATTTAGCGTAGGTGAGCGCGTCTTTTCCCGCCTACCACTCGATAGTATCGGTGCCTTTGCACAATATGTTGCTGTTGATGCCAATGCGATCGCTAAAGTTCGCCGTATTTAAGTGATGTTCAAGCAGCAGCTATCCCCTTGACCGCTTTGACTGTCATGCAAGCCTTTGAGTTGATGCAAGTCAAAAAAGGCAACACGATCTTTATCTCTGGTGGAACTGGTGGTGTTGGTGCGATGGCGATCACGCTGGCTAAGGCTAAAGGCTTAAAAGTCATCACCAACGGAAGTGTCGAAAATAAAGAACGCGTTTTAGCCTTAGGTGCCGACCGCTTCATTGATTATAAGACTGAAGATTACACTCAAACGGTGGCTAATGTCGATTATGTCTTAGATACTTTAGGTGGTCAGGAAACTGAAAAACAAATGACGATCATGAAAAAAGGTGGGCAACTGGTCTCTTTAAAAGGAATACCAAACGGTGCCTTTGCTAAACGAATGGGCTTTACTGGTCTAAAACGATTGCTCTTTAGCTTTGCTGGTCGTAAGTTTGACAAAATGGCTCAAAAATACGGTGTGACCTATAACTTCATCTTTGTTCAAGCAAACGGCGCTCAACTAACAGAAGTTGCAAAACTCTTTACTAAACTTGAACTCAAACCGTCGTTAGATACAGTTTATGCCTTTAGCGATGTCAATGCTGCGCTAGATAAAGTCGCTAATGGACGTTCACGTGGAAAAACAGTACTTGATCTTCAACAAGGAGAAAAATAACTACCTCAATGTCTCATCTGAGCGGATCGCTTACCGTAAACTCGGAAAAACAAAAACGACCCCACTTGTTATGTTAGTTCATCTAGGGGCAACTCTAGCTAATTGGGATCCAAAATTGCTCGATCTTCCTGGAGTTGGTGCAAGTAAAGGAAAAGTTGCTGTGACTATCTCAAAAATGGCCAAACAAGCACTTGCGATCATCAAAGCTTTAGAACTTAAAGAGATCGATCTTTTAGGTCTTTCGATGGGAGGCATGATCGCCCAAGAGTTCGTTAAGCTAGACCAAACACTTGTCAAACATTTGATCTTAGTCGGAACGGGGCCAAAAGGTGGGATCGGGGTCGACCAAGTCACACAAACGACTTTCAAATACATGCTCAAAGCTGGTTTGACTAGATCTGATCCTAAACGTTATATCTTCTATGAACATGACACAGCCGGTAAAGCTGAAGCTGATAAAATCTTAGCCCGTCTAGCTAGTCGCCCAGCACAATATGCTGATAAAAAGATGCAAGTTTCTGGTTTTTTACGTCAGCTAAAAGCGATCAAACGCTACGGTACCGCCAAACCAACTGACCTCAACTTTATCACATGTCCAACATTGATCGTTAACGGTGATAACGATCTAATGGTCCCAACTAAAAACTCCTATGTGATGCACCAAAAGATCAAAGATAGCCAGCTTGGGATCTATCCTAAGGTAGGTCATGGTTCATTGTTCCAATATGCTGATGAATTTGCCGTCACCTTAAATGATTTTTTAGGCTGAGACTTTAAGTCACTTTACTTGCATCTTTTTTGCCTAACACGTACGCTACACTTGAATATATTTAAAAGAAGGTGTAGTAATGGAATATTTTACCAAAATGATCGGTGATAAAGGTGCTAAAGCTACTTTTTATCTCCAAACGCCCAATGCTGAGATCGATAGCACACGCAAATATCCTGTCGTGGTCATCGTTCCTGGCGGAGCTTATTTCTGGACATCTTGGCGTGAAATGGAACCTGTAGCATTAGACTTTTTAGGTAAAGGTTTTTCTTGCGTAGTAATGGAATATGCTACTGAAGGTCGTGATTTTTACACTAAAAATTTTGACCCTACTAAAGAGGTCGTCTCGGCTTTTCCCAACCCTTTGATCGACCTTGCCAAAACAATCGCTCTCTTACGCCAAAATGCAGCTACATGGGCGCTAGATGCAGCTAAAGTCAATCTAGTCGGCTTTTCTGCCGGGGGCAATCTGATCGGTCAACTAGGCGTCTACTGGGACACTGATTGGCTAGAAGAGCTAGTCGGTAAAAGTAAAACGCTCTATGCCCCCAACTCACTTTGTATCGCTTACGGTGCAACTTTGATGGCTAAGCAACCACTGTTAAAGGGCTTTGAACAACTCGATCATGCGACCCTTGGAGTCGATAAGAGCCAAAAACGAGCTGATCTAGCCAACGTGTTAGATAAGATCAACGAAAAAACACCCCCGACTTTTATTTGGCACACGACAAAAGATACGATCGTCCCTGTCAAGACTGCACTTAAATTAGGGCTCAACTTAGAAGAAAATGGTGTTCCCTATGAGATGCATATCTATCAAAATGGCCCCCACGGACTTTCTTTAGCCGACCAAAGAACAGATGGTTCAGCTAAGCACGCTAAAAGTTCAGCTCAGGTCGCAACTTGGACTAAACTTTATTGCAACTGGCTGGCTGAAAATGGTCTAGCATTTTAAAAAAGTCGAATTTTATGACTGCTAGATCAAAGAGCACTATCATTAATTGATCACATCACAAAAAAGAAGCATTCGCCTTGGATGCTTCTTTTTTCAGTCATTCTTCTTCGCGATTATCGACTAACATCGCTTCGGCTAATAAAACTTCTTGGTAAAGTTTAGCTGCATAAGCTGTTTCGATCCGCCCTTCTTCGACTGCTTTTTGCAAGTACTCACGTTCCACTGCAAAACAGCGTGTAAAGATCCGATAACGGAAATTATGGTAAAAGTCATTTTGGATCTCAGAGATCTTCGGAAAGACACGTGAGATCACTAAACTAAAGATCGAAACTAACAACAAGACAAAAGTAGATGTTAACATCTTTTTCCCCCTTTTTTGGTTTTGTGCTATACATTTCATTATAACTTAAGTCAAAAAACGAGGTAAATACTCTAAAATATTGCCGTAGATATTTGATCCCTGCGCATTTTTAGGATAGGACGTCTTCGCTCAAAGTTCTTAGCAAAAAAGCTGGCAGTATTTTTACCAGCTTTAACTTAACAGTTTATCCAAATAATTATCCGCTAGACGTCGCATCAACGGAGCATTTTTTGTTTTGATCAAAATTCCACGTTTAGTCAAAATATCTAGTAATAACCATATTTTTGACCAAACTTCATCTTTTAGATAATGTTTTACTTCATCGTCTTTAAGCGCTCCATTGGCCACTTTAAATATCGCAGCCTGCAGATATAAGAATACGAGCTTTCGCATAAGTGGATCGTCGATATCTTTTGTGACTTGAGATCGTCCGTGCTTTAAGAGTTGCCACTTTTCTTCAAGCTTGGTCAGTATTTTTTGTTGACCTTGTAGTAAGATCTGCATCATATCGTGCACAAAAAATGTGATCTCGCCATGATTTTTGGGCTCTTCGACCTCGATAAAAGCCTTATAATACTTAGGGCGCTCATGATCAACTTCATTTGAAAATATGATCGCCGTTAATGGGTCTAATTCGTGTCCCAAATAAACACAAGTCAAATAGCGTCCAAACCGTCCATTCCCGTCTTTGAATGGATGAATATATTCAAAGTAGTAATGAGCTACAAAGGCTTTCATCAGAGAAGGGAGACTTTTAGCATTGACAAATCTTATCCAATTTAGTAAGTCAGGTTCAAATTGTTTTTCACTACTTTTGGGAACGTGCACAGTTTTGAGATCATTTCCGATCCGCACAAATGAATTGCGAAATAGCACTCCATCAGGTAGATCTGTTGTGGCGATCTCTCCTACTAATAAATGATCATACAATTTACGCAGATCAGCTAATTCATTGATCTTAAGCTCTTCTTGTTGCTTGATCTTAAAATACATTCGAACAAAAGATTGCAATCTCACCTTTTCTTCACTCTTACCTACGCTAGCGATCGCCGTTTGAACTTCTTGCTTTGTTGTTTTGACACCTTCAATGTTATTGGTCCCTATGATCTCTGCCACTAAAGTTTGGTTGAACAATTGCGTAAATGCCACTGGGGGCAATTTCTTGATCAAATTTGTTATCTTGTGTGAATTGCGCCAGATCTCGTCTTGGAGCCGCAATATTTTAGGAATTGGGACTAAAAATAACTCGTATGTTTGTAAGCTCCGCTGTCCATGACTGATCGGATTCAAATACAACCCAGTTTTTAAAGTCGTTACCCCTTTAAAGCGTGCTAAATACTCATTTTCAAGGGCTTCGTTAGGATGCTGATAGCTCCAGATCCGCAAGCTTTGATACTTATCCATCCACTCACCTTCTTTGATTTAAGCGTAGTATAGCACTCGTTTACATAGTTAACAATCAAAATTTTGGTCCACTCACACCACGAAGATCAGCTAAGGCTTCACCTTGGATAAAAGTCTCCAAATTCAAAAAGCACGCTTTTGTTTCCGGGGCTAGAACTACTGCCTTAAAGCCAATCAATCTAGTAAACAAATTATACAACCGAAGCAAGGCATAATCGGATGCCTTATAACTAGCACCATCATTATTTAAAATTTTTAAAGTATCCGCCAAAATCTCTAGCAGTTCACGTTCATCCTTAGTCGGGACAAATGTATGCTGACAGCTATCTGCCAGTAACTTCACCAAACTGTAAGCTTTTTGTCGTAAAGCCTTATCCATATTTATCGCCGTCCTTTCTAGCCTAAGTATACCAAGAGCACTTTGACTGCTCACAAACTTATGCTCAACAAAAAAATTGGATCAAAGCCACTCACTAATACCCTTGATCCAACTTATATCTATAGCAATATGTTTCTTACTCTTCAATGATCTCACTTAATTTAGGGGTCACTGCCTCATTAACTTGAGCCGTAAGTACATCAGCTCTTTGCATCAATTTCAGTGTTTCGCCAAAATCTTTTGCCTGTAATTTAGCGTAGACGCTAGCTGCTATGATCGCCGCACCGACGCCATTTGTGTTAACTAAATTTGCTTTATGGTAGGCGACAAACTTAGCTACAGTCGGTGTTTGATAATAGATCCCTAGACCATCGGCATATATACAAACACGTTTACAGCCCCATGCCTGTAACTTGTCTGCGACCATTTGTGCCTGTTTTTCACCCGTGATCTCGATTTGGGTAAGCAATTTAGCTTCTACACTATTGATGACTAAGGTATCGATCTTAGTTTTAGCACTAAATAGATTCTGCGCTTTATTTATCCCTACTGCTTTAGCAAAAATCGGAACTGTCACGTTTTCATAGATATAATTCAAAGTTTCAGCTGGCAAATTAGAATCGACCACCACTACTTTAGCTGCATTTATCTTGGGCAAACGCTTTTCCATCACTTGTGGTGTTAACAGTTCATTGATCTGCATGTCATCGATCCCTGCGATCCGGCGACCATCGACATCATTTAAATACACATACGTAGCCGTCGGACGTTCGACCCGCAAAGCATCACTTAGATCCAGCTCATTATTTTGGGCTTCGGATTGGAACAGATCACCGTTATTATCATTTCCATACACCGTGATCAGCTTTGTCTTGACCCCTAGATCAGCTAAGTTCGTAGCAATATTGCGTCCCATCCCTCCGATAAATGAATATACTCGTCCTGGAGTAGAACCTTTAGTACTTACTTGCGCTTTTGCGGCTCCCAATACGTCTAAATTGACAGCCCCGATCACAGTTACTTCATTTTCGGCAGGAAAGACATAGCCCCGACCAACGATCAAGCCTTCTTTGATCAAGTTAGAGATGTGCGATCCGATATTTGAGCGCGTTGTTCCGGTTTTTTCAGCCAATTGTGCCTGCGTGATCAAAGGGTCTTGCTTGATCAATGCTAAAATTTCTTGTTCCCGCTTCGTTGCCAAAATAAATCTCCTCCGTTAATGTCATTAGCTCGATTATACCATTACAGTGCAAAGAATTGCGGTAAACTCTGTAGAAATAATGGTATCTCAGTCTGGAGGCGCTTTTTGCCTCGTGGATGAGATATTGTTATTTCCTAGGAGTTGCAATTCGGAGCACGACTTCATCACAGTGCACAAAAAAGGTGGTGCCTTTGACTTCACCACCTAATTTACTCAACCAAACGAGCGCAACGAATCCATGATAAGTTGGATAAATCTTGGCCGATCGATCCCTAACATGACTTCTGTATTCTTTTCTTTCCCCGTCAACTCATAGTAATCACAAACCGTCTCACCGCGAGTCAATTCACCTGTTGTTTCAACATCCACGTTCATTTTCTTAGTTTCAAACAACGTCTCATCGATCAACCAAGCGATCGTACATGGATCATGTAAAGGTGCGCCATCAAAGCCCCATTTAGGATCTTTATGGTAAATTCCAAAGAACTCCAGTAACCCATGAAAGGCTTTGGCTACTTCATTATCGATCTGTCCTACTTGTTTGATCTCATCTTCTAAGATCTGTGCTTGGTGGGTCACATTTAACGGTGCCATCACCAGTGGGATCCCCGCATTTAATACGATCTTGGCGGCTTCAGGATCAACAAAAATATTAAACTCGACTGATGGTGTCCAATTACCAAGTCCCATGGCGCCACCCATAAAGACGATCTGTGCTAATTTTTCCTTAGCCAGCTCAGGATAGACGCGCAAGAACAAAGCAGCATTGGTCATCGGACCCGTTACCACTAAAGTCACCTTTTCATCGCTTTCCCGCAAAACTTTCGCCATCAATTCGATCGCAGTCATTGGCTGAACTTCAAATGTCGGTGTCGGTAGCTCAGCCCCATCCAGCCCCGATTCACCATGAACATTGCCTGCTGTTTCCAATTCTTTGACTAGTGGCGTCTGGTTGCCACCCGCTACGGGGATCTGGGTTTGCCCTAACAATTGTAGAGTCCGCATTGCATTATTCAAAGTCTTTTCGGGTGTCTGATTCCCAGCTGATGTTGTCACCGCTTTCAATTCGATTTCTGGAGAAGCTACTGCTAACAATAGTGCTAAAGCATCATCATGCCCTGGATCACAATCCAAGATAATTTTTTTCGTCAAAATCACCACGTCCTTTCATACTTTAAAAATACAGCCCGACGATCGTTCCCGTCAAGACAGATGCTAAGGTCGCCCCAAGTAAAAGTTTCATTGAAAACTTGGCTACATAAGCACCTTGCTTTTCACTGATCGCTTTTAATGACCCAGTGATGATCCCGACTGTGCCAAAGTTAGCAAATGAGACCAGATAGGCTGACACGATCGCATTCGTTTTAGCGGTCAAGCCAGTAGCCATACCTTGTAATTCGCCCATTGCCACAAATTCATTTGTGATCAATTTGGTTGCCATCAGACTCCCAGCTTGAACGATATCCTGGGTCGGAACTCCCATCAACCAAGCGATCGGGGCAAAGACATAGCCGATCAAGGTCGTAAACGAGACATTGAAGAGCGCAACAAATGAATTATTTAAAAATGTTACCAAAGCTACAAAACCGATCAACATCGCGCCAACGGTGACCGCTAATTTGAAACCATCCAAAATATAAGTTCCTAAGACTTGGAAAAATGGTTCTTTTTTGGGCTCACTGTGTAAGACGAGTTGTTCATCTTCTTTAGAGACATCGTAAGGATTAATGATACATGAAATGATCAAAGCCGATAGAATATTTAAAAATACCGCGACAACAACAAATTTCCCGGGGACCATCTTCATATACGAAGCTAGCATCGCAGCCGAGACCGCACTCATGGCTGACGCACAGATCGTGTAGAGCCGTTTTTCATTTAGCTTAGGGATCTGTTCTTTAACGGTCAAAAAAACCTCGGGTTGGCCTAAGATCGCTGTTGAAATAGCAAAATAACTCTCTAACTCGCCCATTCGAGCTACTTTATTTAGCGCATAACCCGTCCATTTGATGATAAACGGTAAGATCTTTAAATAGTTCAAGATTCCCACTAAGGCTGAGATAAAAACGATCGGCATCAAGACTGTGAAGAAAAAGACACCACTGTTAGGTTTGATCATGAGACCACCAAAAACAAAATCAACACCACCGGCTGCTTGATCCATCAACCAACTAAAGAAATGCGAGACTTTAGTCAAGACGCTGATCCCCCCTGAAGTGTGCAAGCAAAGATATGAGATCACTAATTGTAACCCAAATAAAACTGCCATCTTCTTATATCTCACTTGAGCGCGGCCGTTGCTAAATATCCAACTAATACCAAAAACAAATGCTAGACCAGTCAGTAAAAAGACAAAATTCATTGCTCACTACCCCCTAACATTTCAACCAAATTCACATAAAAACCGCGTAACTTTTTTAGGCGTCAACTCCACTGGCGTATTTTGGGCAAAGCGCTCATGCAAGATCGCATCTACATTGGTCAACAATTCTGCTTTAGCTAACTGATAGTCACTAAAGGGATGTAGATCCACTAATTCATCTCTAAAATGGCAATATGCAGCCCGTGTTTTTTGCAGCACTATTGCTGGTGTATCATCTAGTGCAAACTCGACACCCAAAATTTTACCGATCTCTTTGACTTTAGTTGGCATCGTTTCATTTACCAATTCCAAAACACCTGGTAAGGCATAGGCTACAGCTTCACCATGGACCAAATGATATTTTGCCCCTAAAATATGAGCGGTTGAATGGCCGAGATTCGTGCCAGCATTATTTAACATCCACCCCGCTAAACTAGCTGCACTCAAGACACGTTCACGTGCTTTGAGATCAGTTCCATCAGCTACTGCACGTGGCAAATAATTCACTAATAAAAACATGATCTTTTCACAGATCGCATCAGTCATCGGAGTAGCCAAACGTGATAGATAGCCCTCTGCTGCATGACTAAAAGCATCAAGTCCACTAGCGATCGTTTGCCGTTTTGGCAAAGAAACTGTTAATTCTGGAACTAAAACAGCATAATCACTCATGGCTGCTGGGGTCAAGATCGCCTTTTTTTGTGCAGTCGACTCATCTGTCACCACTAAAGCATTGGATAACTCACTCCCCGTTCCAGCAGTAGTTGGGATACTTACCAGTAAAATACCTTTCTTAAGTTTAGTTGCTGGATCAAAATAATCTGCTAACCGACCTTGATTTTTAGCATAGAGTCCCATCCCTTTAGCAGCATCTAAACAACTTCCACCACCGATCGCAATGATCACATCAGCCGTATATGCCGTTAAAGCTTTAGCGCCTTCAATGATCAAGCTTGCAGGTGGATCGGGAACGATCTTAGTAAAGAGCTCATATTCTGGTAAGACTGCCAATAGTTCTTTGACTTGAGGATTTTTAGTCAAAAATTCATCCATCACGATAAAGGGGCGCTTCTTATGTTCAGATCGCAAGATATCACGTACACTTTGAACTAGATCATGACTTGATAGTACTTTGACAGGTTGTAACATTTTGATATCCATTAGCTCGCCCCCTTACAGACCGATCTCTTGGGCAGCCTTGTCAGCTGCTTCACAGAATGCTTTGACCTTAGGAATATCTTTTTCCATATGTCCCCCTTCATATTTGATGCTGGTCTTAGTCAACGAATCTACACCGTATGGTTTGATAAATTTGATCGCTTCAGCCACGTTATCTGGTCCTAAACCACCGGCCTCGATCACAGGAATATCAACACTTTCAACGATCTCACGGTCGATCTTCCAATCGTGCGTCAAACCACTTGCGCCGATCCCAGTATCGGGAGCTAAGCCTGAATCTAACAACAAGTAATCGACATACTCAGCATATTTTTTAGCCCGTTTTACTGCACTATGATCATCAACTAAAACCGCTTGCATTAAGGCCGTTTTGGGAGCACATTCTTTTAAGCGCCGAGCAAATTCTTCATCAGCAGCGTAACCATCGCCGGCAACATGTAAGATCTCTGGTTGCAACCTTTTAGCTAGATCAAGCATTTCTTCTGGATCATTAGTCAACATGATCAAGACCAAATTGACTCCATGCTTTTGACACTCTTTATGGATCTGATCAACACGATATAGTGGGACACGATGAGCTGGGACACCCCCATTTTGAGTAGGGACTAACCCAATATTATTGGCGCCAGCCTCCATAGTTTGAATAGCTTCATCAACATGAATAATTGAATATAATTGTTTAACGATCATTTTTTGCTCCTTCTTTCTATTTAATTTGCTAAAAGTACTTGAGTTAATTTTTGATCAAGTTTTTCGGGTGTGATCTCTGGAACAGATCGCGGGCTCTCTAACGCTAGACTAGCTGCTGCTTGGGTGATCCAGCCTATCCGCTGTAAACTATCGATATCATGGCACCGACACCAACAGATCGCTGCCATCGTACAATCTCCCGCCCCATTAGCGTTGACTATCTTAGTCTTAAAGGGACTGACATGTAACATCTGGCTTTGATTAGCACCCAAGATCCCATCTTTACCTAATGAGATAAAAACATTTTTGACACCTTGATCAAGCATGATCTGAGCTGCTTTTTTGGCATCTGCGATCGTATCGATCTTAACTCCAGTGAATAACTCGGCTTCCAAACGATTAGGTTTTAAGGTATCAAATGCTGATAAATATGGCTTTATTCGCTTAGCTTTAGTGATCGAGACCGGATCTGCCAAAAGTGGGACTGTCACATTTTCAGCTAAATAAGCAATTGCTTGCTCAGATAGATTAGCATCAACGATACATAATTTAGCATGGTTGATATGGTCTAAGCGTTGCTCCAAAAATTCAGGTGTGATCAACTCACAAATGTTCATCTCATTTACGCCGACTAACATGTCACCTGTCTCATCTGTTACAAATAAATAAACTGCCGAATTACGCTCCTTGATCTGTTGCGCTTTTTCTAATGACACACCATTCCGTTGACACTCTTTTTGCATCTGATACCCGTACAGATCATCACCATAAACTGTGATCAATGAGACTGGAAAGCCTAATCGCGTGACATTTTGAGCAATGTTTTGCCCCACGCCACCAATACTTTGCTTGATCTGACCAATATTAGAGTCACGCATCAAAGGCCGCTCTGCAGGCATTCCACAGATATCCATGTTCATTCCACCGACAACAACTGCATACTCTTCCATCATCTACACCTCCATTTTTAGACTTTTATCTATTTATAATAGACTTATATCCAAATAGAATATAACTCATTTTGTAAGCGTTGTCAAATAATCACATTATTAATGATCAAGAATAATATTTAAATTGTATTTATTGTCAGCTTAGAGATACCATCATCTAAGAAACATCGATTTTAAGTGATTTGAGTATAAGCGAATTTTTAGTTTAACTATCCTTGATATAGCAGGTTTATATATGATTTATAAAAAAGATTTTACGACAACTTATACTATCAATGGTCATGAGTATACAGTAACAGCACCAGCTCTTTTTGACAGCAATACTAATGAATTGATTCCAGATAAAAAGTTGGATGATAAAGCTACCGAAACTGCAAGACAGCAGTATCGTAATGATATGGGACTGGTTACACCTAAAGACTTAAAAGAGTATCGTGCAAAATTAGGTATCTCACAAAAAAAATTAGCTGAATCAACTAGTTTGAGTCCCAATACTATTGCACTATATGAATCAGGTACTTTCCCAACAACTGCAAATAACAAATTGTTAAAATCATTGATCAATAATGATTAGGTCTTGAAATAGTACATGATCAATGATTCAAAAAATTATCCTTAAGTAAACTAACACACTATCCTGGCTCCCCATGGAACATGACTCCAGATAGAATGATAATCAAGGATCAGCTGATCTTTGATACCTTTAGTCGTGGAATCGAAAGTTAAAAATATATAGTCAAAAATGGCGTAGGATCACGTGCTATAATGCACTGCTCCTACGCTATTTTTAATTGATCTTTTCTAAAACAAACGATACGGCTGAAAATTGATATTTAATAAGATCCCTAAATCGCTTAAAAGCCTTCCATGAAGTGAACCCATAAAGTTGGACACTCTATTTAGACTATATTTCTTAAGGC
>ERZ778517.831-NODE-831-length-28534-cov-7.951719_pt1 | contig 28534 bp, 26 predicted proteins | sample MGYA00510341_ERZ778517 | MGnify/ENA primary metagenome ERZ778517 (study PRJEB29527, sample SAMN07138964) | mouse gut metagenome | material: feces | host: mouse | place: China:Nanjing | collected 2016-01-25 ...
TTTACTTTTTTAAAGGTTGTGTCCTATTCATAGGACATGTTCTCTGAACAATTCTCAGCATCTTAATACGATGCTTTTCAATTAGAATTTTCAGGGTTGCATTACTGTTTATTTGTCAAGGTGCTTTTTTTATTTCAGTATCAATTGGTTTCCCAAGATACCGAGCGGAGAAGATGGGATTTGAACCCATGCGCCGCTATTAACGACCTACTCCCTTTCCAGGGGAGCCCCTTCGGCCAGCTTGGGTACTTCTCCAAATGGCAGAAATAAAGCGGAGAGGGTGGGATTCGAACCCACGCGCCCTTGCGGACAAACGGTTTTCAAGACCGCCTCGTTATGACCACTTCGATACCTCTCCATATTCTGTATTTAGCTATCGCCATTGCCTTTAATCCGCAACGCAAAAACTACTATACCAAATCCTGTCATTCTTGTCAATAACTTTTTTAATATTTTTTGACATTTTATTTTGAATGTATCAAGATTCTTATGTGATATTCCGTGTTTTTAATTGTTCATCTTAGCGACGTGTTTTATCTTATCACGCTACAATGTCCTTGTCAACACCTTTTTCTCATTTTTTTCACATTTTTTGGCAGGATAGTTGCTATCACGGCTCACAAGCCGCTCCTGGAGCGTGTTTGAAAGAGCATTTCCAACAGGATATCATGGCGTTTCTTGTAATAAATTTTCTGCAATTTTTAAATCTTCTGGTGTTGTTATCTTTATATTTTCATAGGATCCCTGCACCAGCCTGACAGGTGTGTCCGTAAAATACTCTACAACCATCGCATCATCAGTGACTGCCACACCTTCCGCTGATAATCTGTATTCTTCTGACAACAGCTTTTCATATGCAAGCGTGATTAATTTTTTTTCAAATACCTGTGGTGTCTGTATCTGCCATACCAGCGAACGGGCAGGCGTCTCTGCCACATAACCTCTTTGGTCGGCAATTTTGATTGTATCCTTTACGGGCATCCCTACAATACATGCCTTGGAAAGCTGCACTTCACTGTATGCCCTTTTTATTATCTCATGGTTTACAAAAGGTCTTGCCCCGTCATGGATAAAGACATAGTCGCATGGCCAGTCTATGCTTCCAAGACCGTTTGCCACAGAATGATACCGCTCTAATCCGCCTGCAACGACAGCCCTCACTTTGCGAAACCCATATTTTTCAACAATCGTTTCCCGGCAGAAAAGCTCCTCTCCCATTCCGACTACCAGCACAATATCATCTACCAGACTATCCTCAAAAGCTTTCAAAGAATAAAACAGCACCGGTTTGTCTTTTATGAGCAGATACTGCTTATGCACGCTTGCCTGCATTCTTTTTCCTTTTCCTGCCGCCAGCACGATAGCAGTTGTCCTGAGTTCCCTGGTTTTCATCTCACTGACCTCCATCATACCCGAATCATTACCTTTCGCCCAGCCGGAGATTGGGTATGGCATTCAAATCATATCCGCTTCTTGTCCCCTTGATATATTCATAGTAACCTGCCACACCGATCATTGCTGCGTTGTCCGTACAGAAAACAGGCGACGGGTGGAAAAATGCAATCTTCTGGTTGCTGCAGGCTGTCTCAAAGGCTGCCCGAAGTGATGAATTGGAAGCCACACCGCCCGCTATCGCAAACTTATCGAATCCATACGCCTTCACCGCGTGGAGGGAATGTTCCACAAGGACGTCGACCACTGCCTTTTGAAAAGATGCCGCCACATCTGCGCGATTGACGGCTATTCCTTTCATTTCGCAGGAATTCAGATAGTTCAAAACGGCGGATTTCAGCCCGCTGAAGCTAAAATCATAATCAGAACCGTCTACTTTTGCCCGCGGAAACTTGACTGCATCCGGATTCCCTTCTTTTGATAGTTTGTCAATCTTTGGTCCTCCCGGATAGCCAAGCCCTATCGCCCGCGCTACTTTGTCAAACGCTTCCCCGGCGGCATCATCCCTTGTACAGCCCAGTATTTCATATTCCCCATAGTCCTTTACGATGACGAGATGTGTATGCCCTCCCGACACCACCAGACAGGCAAAAGGCGGTTCCAGCTGTTTGTTTTCAATATAGTTTGCACTGATATGTCCTTCTATGTGGTGTACACCGACAAGCGGCTTGCCTGTCGCAAAGGCAATTGCTTTCGCTGCAGAAACACCGACAAGAAGCGCCCCCACAAGTCCCGGTCCATATGTCACTGCTATCGCCGTGATATCCTCAAGCGTCACGCCCGCTTCTTTTAAGGCTTCTTCTATGACCTGATTTATTTTTTCAATATGTTTTCTTGATGCAATCTCAGGCACAACCCCTCCATACAGGGTGTGCAAATCAATCTGTGACGATATGATGTTGGACAAAACCTGCCGTCCGTTTTTTACAACGGATGCCGCAGTCTCGTCGCAGGAGCTTTCTATCGCAAGTATGTGTACATCTTCTCTATTTTCCATGAATCAACCAAACCTTTCCTGAAATCACTGTGCAGGCTGCTCCGGATTGACTACGTCAAAACCAAAAATTTTCCAGCGGCTTGTATCCACATCCCTGCGCAACACAAAAACTTCCTGCGTTGTCTTATAATCCGCGCCGCTTTTTATCGTATAGGTACAGTACAGTTTTGCGTACTTTCTGCCTTCACTCGTGTACTCCTCCACCTCAGTACTTCTTGAGGTTGTGTACGTGGAAATTGTATATCCGCTATTCAGGAAATCCTCAACGTCTTTTTTCAAATTCTTGATGTACTCATCTCTTGGATTATTTTCCGCAAGCTCGGCATCATATAACGCCAGCATCTTGTCCGCCATCTGCTCAAGCTGCTCCTCTGTGTACTTTTCATTATAGAGGCACTTTGTAATATCACTGTAATATTTCAAAAGCTCCCTCGGTGTCGGCGGATAGTCCGTGTCCAGATTTTTCAAAAGCACATCCTGTACTTCCGTGACGACCGTCTCCTCGTCTGTGTCTCGGAAGTTGGACAGATAGAAATAATACCCCCCCACCATTGCGATCAGTATCACAATTATAATTCCTACCTTAACTTTCCCCATCTGCTTTTCCCCTTTCTTCATCCTCAAACAATAATTCCTCGCTCCATCCGTCTTTTGCAATATAAGTCTGCGGAAATACTGCCTGGACATTTTTTTTATATTCTTCCGGTCTTGTGAGCGACGGCGAATAATGCGTCAGCCACATTTTCGTGACGTTTGCTTCCTTTGCCATCTGTGCCGCCTCATAAAAGGTCATGTGCTTGTACTCTTTTGCCTTGTCTTTTTTTTCCGGCTCTCCGTACATTCCTTCACATATAAATAAATCGGCATTTTTTGCATTTTTGATAATACTGTCCGTAGGTCTTGAGTCGGTGCAGTATGTAACTTTTATCCCTTTTCGCGGCTCTCCCATTACCATATCCGGCGTATATGTGCCGTCAGGAAGTTCCACCGTCTCGCCCTTTTGCAGTTTTCCCCAATATCTTCTGTCAAGCCCGAGCGCCATCGCTTTGTCCAGCTGGAATTTGCCCTTTCTGTCTATCTCAATGCTGTATCCATAGCAGATAACATTATGGTTGACCCGGAATGCCGTAATCCGGAATCCGTCAAATCCAAAGCTCTGCTCCTGTTCGGTTATTTCCATATACTGGATTTCAAACGGCAGCTCCGGCGCCACGACGCGCAACGCATTGACGATTCGGGAAAGCCCTTTTGGCCCTATCATCACCAGCGGGGTTGTCTTCTCTGCATTTCCCATGGTTAGCAGCATCCCTGGCAGCCCTGATATATGGTCTGCATGATAATGTGTAAAACACATAATATCTATCGGTTTGGGGCTCCATCCTTTTTCCTTCATGGCTATCTGCGTCCCTTCGCCGCAGTCTATCAGAATGCTCGTTCCGTTGTACCGTGCCATCAGCGAAGTGAGCCATCTATAGGGAAGCGGCATCATTCCTCCTGTTCCCAGTAAACATATGTCCAGTATAATAATCACCCTTCCTTAATTTTGTATCGTAAAGTCAAACAGTTCCGTGTGCTCCAATGCCAGCCATTTTTTCATAATGACTGCATCATCCTTTGGTCTTTCATAAAAATTCGGACGAATTCCCAGCGGGACAAAGCCCTGACTCTCATACAGCCTGCGCGCCGCCATATTCCGGCTTCGCACTTCCAGCGTAAATGCCGTCATGCCATATCTTTCTGCCCCCAGTTTTAAAAGCGCGGTCAAAAGTGCGGTTGCAATTTTGTTTCCTCTGTATGCTTCCCTGACTGCCACATTTGTAATATCGCCTTCTCCGGCAGCATTTGTGAGCATACATCCCCCAAAAATGCGGTCAGATGCATCTGTTTCCGCATTATCCGCCTCTGCCACAAGATAAACCCTGTCAGGATTTGTGAGTGTTTCCTCAAAATCCTTATATTTCCATGGCATGGAAAAGCAGGATGCCTCCAGATCCGTTACTTCCGTCAAATCTTCCTGCCGCATTTCGCGTATATGATAGTTTAATGGCACTTGTCCCCACCTGCCTTTTTATTCTGTTTCTTCTTTCCGCTCTGCCCGCTCCCGTTCTGCCTGGGAAAGCCGCAGATACTCAGGTGCATGCTCCCACGCGGTCTCCTGCACGCCGTTTTGGTACAGGACACTGCCAAGCGCGCCTACGCAGGATGCCCTCTGCCGGTTGCAGCATGCAGGTGCAAAACTATAGTTTACCGTGACAAGCTCTGCTATTCTGCTGCTGTAGGCATCGACGCCGTCCCCTAAAAATATTACTTCCATTCCCAGCGCATTGATTTGCTGCGCAATTTCTGCAATATCCACTGCGCACTGCTTTTGCAGGACATGCATTTCATATCCGGAGCTTTCCTCTATGCCTTTCCGAAATGTGTACAGCCCGGTGTATACCTGGTTTCTGCGGGCATCCATAAGCGGACATATCAGTTTGTCGCTGCCATAGAGATTGTATGCCAGGGAATCTACTGTGGGCACTGGGATAATGGGAATTTCCAGCGCAAGCCCTAATCCCTTTGCTGTCGCCGCACCAATCCGCAGCCCTGTGAAAGAACCGGGTCCTGCCGCGATTGCTATGGCATCTATCGTGTTCAGGTCCAGCTCTGTCATGCGCTTTATCTCATCCAGCATCGGCAGAAGTGTCTGTGAGTGCGTCTTTTTGTAATTGACTGTATACTCTGCAATGGTAATATTATCGTCCACTATCGCCGCCGATGCCACAAGCCCCGAACTGTCCAGTGCAAGAAGCTTCATACCTTCATCCTCCGTTCCCTTTTTTCTTTTCCCTGTTTTTTTCTATCGTAATCCTGCGGTAGTCACAGCCCTTCCCGAGATTCTTTTCTATTTTTATATGTTTTGCTTCAGGCGGTATCAAATCTGAAATCAGCTCCGCCCACTCTATCAGGCACACACCATCACCAAAAAAATAGTCTTCATATCCAATCTCGTACATTTCCTCCACATCACCGATGCGGTATACATCGAAATGGTAGAGCGGCATCCGCCCCTCCTCATAAATCTGTACAATCGTAAATGTCGGGCTGCTGACATGCGACCGGATGCCCAGCCCGGCTGCCACTCCCTGCGCAAATACAGTTTTACCGGCTCCAAGACTGCCGCTTAGTGTATATATCTCTCCCGGTTTCGCGGAAAGTCCCAGTTTCCTGCCTGCCGCAAATGTTTCCTCCGGACTGTTTGTCTCAACATATTTTCCCAGATGGTCTCCAATATATTCAATACTGCCATTCATAAAAATCCTCCTCCACCTTTTCCAAACAGTTCCTAAAACCGTATTTTTACTTTTTTGGGGGGCATATGGGTTGATATCATCTGTATCAACGCTTCTTTTTTGTCTCCCAGATCCTTTTTGGGAAAGATGGATGCTGCCGTTCTGGACGTATACAGGATAATGCTCTTTCCTGTCGAGACTGCCTTCACGCAGCTGTCCCAGTCCTGCCGCTCCTCACTCTCTCCCTGCGAGACACTGATTCCTTCCTCTGTCATTTTGTAATGAAGCGGATTTTTAAATGCCGGATTATTCTGTGCCTGCTGCACTGCTTTCAGAAACAGCGCGCATGGAAGATATGCAATCAAAACGACTCCTGCAATAAGATAAATAATATATTTTGTCGAGGCAAATGCCATAAGCAGAAATACCCCGACCAGTGTTCCAAGCATCCCTGAAAAGCTGGTGTATGTATGAAACAGAAGGTAATCATAAAGCGCGCCCGCCGTTACTTTGACATCAAATTCCATTTCCATATTCCGTACTTCCTTTCCGCACTTGTTTGCACATAGAAGCACCTGTATTTTTCAAGATACAGGTGCTTCCAGTATATGCACTCTACATACTTTCTTTATACAGTATACCAAAAAGTGGTCAAAGTGCAAGTCTTGTATGATATTATTCGCGTCTACTCATGACGCAGCGCCTCGATAGGGCTTAATTTTGCCGCCTTTCTTGCCGGATAAATTCCGAAAAAAATACCAATCAGGGAGGAAAATCCGGTTGCCGCTAGCACGACCTTCGGGTCAATAACTGCTTCCATGCCGGCCATTCCCATGCTCGCCGCTATTCCACAGATTCCTTTTGCGCCGAGCACCCCCAGGATAATTCCTACAAATCCGCCAATCAGCGTGATAATCACCGCCTCCATGAGAAACTGGAACAGGATGGAGCCTGTCTTTGCCCCGAGTGCCTTTCTGATACCGATTTCCTTTGTCCGCTCTGTCACGGACACCAGCATGATGTTCATGACGCCAATACCGCCGACGATGAGTGCAATGCCCGCCACAAGCATGATAAAGATGGTCACATAATTTAAAATATCACTAATCATGCCAACCTGGCTTGCCATGTCATATGCCTGGATATACTCTTTCCCACGCACATTATATCGGGCCTCCAGAAGACTTTTCACCTGTCTTGAAATTTCGGTGACATACTCTGACGAATCCGCAAATACGATAAACGAGGAAAATTCATCTGTGTAATATCCATACAGCGCTTCCAGCGTTGTGAGCGGGATTTCCATTGACACGTCTGCACTTGTACCTGTTGTCATCTGTTTTGCCAGGGAATCATTGTCCTTTCGGATTCCTACAATCGTGAAATCTTCTGTAATTCCCCACAGGCTCATGTTGACATCCATCCCTATGACATCCGTGGAACCAAACATTTTCTTGGCGCCCCGCTCGGAGATAACGCACACTTTCGCCGCACTTTGCGCCTCGCTTTTGTTGTAATATCTTCCCCGGATGATTGGCGCCGTGTCAAAATACAGCAGCGATTCGTTTCCGAACATCGGCGACACAGAGAAAGTTCCTTTTGTGCTCTGGGCAGTCGCCTGCGAGCCAAAATTCCACACATCGGTCGCTCCCTTTACATGTGGAACCTTTTCCAGAATCATATCCAAATCATCATTGGTAAATAATATGGAATCTGCCTCGTCACTTGGCACATCCGCATAGAACTGGACGTATCCCCCCACCAGCTCGTCGAGCTGTCCACTGATGCCGACTTTAAATCCGTTTCCTGCCGAGACAATCAGAATCACTGACGAGATACCGATAATGATGCCCAGCATGGTCAAAAAGGAACGTCCCTTGTTGCTGCGGATATTCATCAGGGCTATTTTTACATACTCGATTATTCTAGCCATTGTCTGTCTCAGCCTCCGTCTGGGTCTCTGTCTCCGTCTGCTCCTGCGATGCCGGTGTGCTTTCTGTCACAGGCGATGCCATGCCTCTGCCGGGCATTGCCATGACTGGCATTCCCTCCTCAAGCGCCATTCCGTAAGCGGATGAGGTCACAATTTCCTGATTTTCCGAAAGCCCATCTGATATCTGGATGTATGTTTCTGAGGAGATACCTGTCTTAATATATTTTTTTGCCAGGATACCGTTTTCATTCAGATAACAAAATTCTCCCTGGCTATCGACATTGACTGCCTCCACCGGAACCTGTAACACACCTTGTTCCCTCGCTGTCAGAATCTTTAGCTTTGCCTCGATTCCCAGAAAAATATTTTCATCGGGGTTGTCAATATGCACTCTTGCCGCCACCATCGGCGTGCCGGATGAGTTTGCTTCCGCCACATGATTAATTTTGGAGACGGTCCCGCTGTATGTCTTTCCTGAAATTATAATCTCTGCCGGCTGCCCTACGGCAAGCGTCTCGAGCGCGTATTTGGAAGCCTGGAATTCAACGCAGACATTGTCAAAGCTCTCAAGAACCATGAGCTGTGCGCCCTCCTGAACCGTCGCCCCCTCGACAACATTCAGCTCGGAAACAACACCGTTAAAGCCTGCGACAACACCGTTGAGTGCCTCCTCGTACTTTTTCTCGGCATCCGCACTTTCCAATTCCGACTTCTCCTTGTTGAGCTGATAGCCTGCAAGCTTGTTGCCGTTTACAACTGCCGACTCCGCCCCCGCCTTTGTGCTCTTTGCCTCGGCAAGGCGCTCCTGGTAATCGGCAAGGTCTTTCTTTGCCTGCGTGAGCATGTCTTCCCATCCATAGTCGGTCTTGTAGTCAGAAAGTAAATTCAGGTCATTGTTCAGCTTATTCAGCTCATTCTGCTTTTCTACTTTTTTGCGCATAAGCATTTCCACGTCGGTATCTTCATCCGGCATCTGAAGCGCAAGGTCATACGCGTTCATTTCTTTCTGGACACTGTATATCTTTGCATACAAGTCTGACTTTTTCAGTGCAGTGATATCTGTTATGCCGTTTGTCAGGTCATCTATGTACTTTTCATAATTGTCGATTGCCGCCTCACACTCCGCAATATCCGCCTCTGCCTGTGCCAGCTTTGTCTTCTGCTCGTTGTTGCTTTGTATGTTGGAGTTGTAATCCGCGGAACTGATTTTTCCCTGCAATTCACTCTGCTGCTTTGCGTATGCCACTGCCTCTTTGTCGAAGCAAAGAAGTACGTCGCCTGCCTTTACCACATCGCCCTTTGTCACTTCTATCGCCTCGACTTTCGCATTTGCAGGTGCGAAGAACGTGGTCGCCTCCTCTGCCATTACTTTTCCGCTGACACTTAGCTCCGTGTCGATATCGCCTACCGATACTGCCTGTGTATACACAGGAATTGCGGCGGTTGCGCCTTTCATGGAATTTTTGATAAACAGTACCACCACGAGCACGACTGCTATGGGTATCGCTATCCTTATCCATTTCTTTTTGCGTCTGCCTGTTTTTTTGTCTCCCTTACTCATTGTCTGTTTCCTCCATAACTTCCTCATTTATGATATTCGCGCGGCTTCGCATCCCGCTGTCCGATACGATTTTGCCGTCACGGATTTTGATGACTCGGTCTGCCTGTTCGGCTATCTCATTGTCATGCGTTATCAGTATTACAGTTCTACCCTCGCCGTGAAGTTCACGCAGTATCTGCATAATCTCCTTTGTTGAATTGGAGTCCAGATTACCGGTAGGCTCATCTGCCAGTATAATCGGCGGCGCCTGCGCGATTGCCCTTGCGATTGCCACCCGCTGCTGCTGGCCTCCGGACATCTCAGCCGGCTTATGGTCAAGCCTGTGCGCAAGCCCTACTTTCTCAAGCGCCCGCAATGCGAGCTGTTCCCGCTCTTTTTTCCCGACACCGCGGTAAATCAGCGGAAGTGTGACATTCTCCACTGCCGTGAGATTCTGTATCAGGTTAAATCCCTGGAAGATAAAGCCGATTTCCCTGTTTCTGACATCCGAAAGTTCATCATCCACCATGTCCGAAACATCTGTGCCATGCAGCATGTATGTACCTTCCGTCGGCACGTCAAGACAGCCGAGCATATTCATAAGCGTTGATTTTCCAGAACCAGAATGTCCGATGATTGCGACAAATTCCTTCTCACAGATTGTAAGATCCACTCCGTCAAGTGCCCGGACTTCATTTTCACCGGGGTTATAAATCTTTCTCATATTCCTGATTTCTATTAATGTATTATCCATGGTCTCTTACTCCTCACAATGATTCTTCACTTCATATTTGTTCTGAACGTCTGCGTTTCCCAATTTCATTTTCGTGTTCTCCTTCTGCTGTCCTATCATAGCACTGTTACTTAATTTTGTCTTTAACATTTTCTTAATTTTACATTAATTTACATTTCATAAAAAATGTATAAACATGTGTCTTTATTTATGCATTTTTTATAAATTTTCCGTAAATGTTTTGGAAATAAAAGCCTAAAAAACTATAAAAAAGATGAGTGCCGGCGCGCTCATCTAGCAAAAAGCTTCGCTTTTTGTTTAAATGGTCTACGCTTTCGCAATTTCCTATTACATAAAAAATCGGGTGCCGCGCACCCGATTGCAAAACGTTTTGTTGTAATTTCCTTAGTTGCTATTTTCCAAAAGATATCCATACTCCCCCCAGACATCTTTTGTGACTGTCCGTTCCATTTTCTCATACTCGGCGCGGACTGCCAGCAGGATATGTTCCATGGTCAGGTTTGTCCCATGTTGGACTGCCATCACACATGCCACATAGACCACATTCTTTATCATTCCGCCGGAAAAATCAAACTGGCACGCCAGATAGTCCAAATCCAGTTCTCCCCTTGGCAGCTGCGGCGGCAGGCAGTCCTCCCAGATGCTCCTGCGTATTTCGGCATCGGGCGGCTGGTATTTCAGGACATATTTCATCCTCCGCAGAAATGCCTTGTCAATATTATTGTAGAAATTTGTGGCGAGAACCACCACACCGTCAAACTGCTCAATCCGCTGCAATATGTACGACACTTCCATATTGGCATATCTGTCCTTTCCCTCCGTCACTTCCCCGCGCTTTCCAAAAAGCGAGTCTGCCTCATCAAAAAAGAGCACTGGCCTTGCCTTCGCCGCAAATGCAAATATCTGTTCGAGATTCTTCTCTGTCTCGCCGATATACTTGTCAAGCACATGTGACAAGTCCACCTGGTAAAGCGGTATTCCCAGCTCTTTTGCAAGCGCATGCGCGGTCATGGTTTTTCCTGTTCCCGGAGGTCCTGAAAGGAGGACGGTCACTGCCCTGCCGTATGGATATTTTCTTTTCAGGTTCCACTCTTCAAAAATTTTGTACCCGTCCCTCACACTGCTGCATACCTGCCCCAACAGCTTTTTCATGTGCTGCGGCAGCTTCAGGTCTGAAAATCCGACCGTGGGATATAAAATCTGTCCAAAAACCTTTTCCTGACTTTGATACAGGACGGCATCGCATATGCGCGTAAAGGTCTCCGGATTGGTCTCCCCCATGCAGCGCCACGTCTCCACTGCGTGGGCAATCTCACTTGCGGAAAGACTGTACCGGACAGAATTATATGCACAGTCCAGCGGAATCTGGTACTGTTGGGCAAATCCCTGAAACACTGCCTCCCGCTCCTCCCTGGTCGTCTCAGCAAACGCAAGGGTGCGCGTCTGGTAGCTCCTGTCTGCCGCCAGGCGCAAATCCTGCTCCGCACACAATATGACAGAACAGTCCGCTTCCAGGAACGGACAGACTGCTGTCTCTTCGAATGCAGCCATGGATATCTGGAATTGTGACAGCTGCGTGGCTGTAATGCCGTAAATACAAACCAGCGCACCATAAAGAAATGCGGCATGAACCAGCTTCGCCCAAAAGCGCTCCGTTTCTTCCCCAAAAGGATTTCCGCACTTTTCCAAATCGACAAGCAGCATATCCTTTCCCAGCCGGTGCGCAATATGCTTTGCAAGGAAGCGGCGACCGCCTTTTCCCGACAACATCAATATTTTTGCACCGGATTGTGTCTCCCTGAGCCATTCCGCCCCTTTCTGTGCCATATCCTGCCTGATAAACATGGGCGCCAGGGCATCGTCACGACTGACCCATTCCACTTCCCCGAAAAAAATCTTGTCCGGCCGGTCATCCCCTGACAGATAGGACAGCAGCACGTCATCTCCCTCGACCGCCGCAAACGAAAGCGGTATTTTTTTCCGGTCAATCCAGCAGACTCTGCGTATTTTGTACAGCCACCGCATCGTGTCGGAATAGCCCGCATATGGAATGCCTTCTATCTCGGCGGCAAGCTGAATGGTCACAATATTGCCCGTGTAATAGCTTAAGTATGCGGCGAACTCCGGTACATACATTGCGGCGATGCAGAGGTCAAGCGCGCTGCAGAGTATATCTGATTCCAGTCCGTCCTCTTTGTCCTGCGGATCTGCGCCGTTCATTCGGGAAATCAGACTGTAATATCGTGCTGCCTGCACTCCCTTGTCCTGCTGCCATTGGTCCAGTGCCTCCTCGGTCAGCCGTGCTGTCAGTGCGCGCAGATACGGAAAGCGCTCAAAGCTTTCTGTTCGCCCCGTCTCCTGCATGTACATATAAGTCTTTAAAATAATGCGGTATATTGCCGTCTCAAGAAAATTCATCCTTCTTAACCTTGTTTCCTATTGTTTTGCCTTGCTCTCCTTGTCCAGCCGCATGGTCAGGGAAATGCGCTTCTTTGCCATGTCCACATCCAGAACCTTGACATCCACGATGTCTCCAACACTAACTGCCTCGAGCGGGTGTTTGATAAACTTATCGGTAATCTGGGAAATGTGCACCAGTCCGTCCTGATGTACGCCAATGTCCACAAACACACCGAAGTCAATGACATTGCGGACTGTTCCCTTTAAAATCATATCGGGCTTTAGGTCTTTCATCTCGAGGACATCACTTCGCAATATCGGCTTTGGCATATTTTCGCGCGGATCGCGCGCCGGTTTTTCGAGCTCTTTCAGGATATCCGTAAGTGTTATCTCACCAATTCCGAGTTCTTCCGCCATCTTTTTCTTGTCCCTGACGCGCCTCTCCAGTCCGCCTGCTGCCTGCGGTGCGGGGTCTTCACTTTTACTGCCCTGGGACTGCGCTGCATCGAGCGTCACGCCGCCCATGGCTGCCGCGAGCGCTTTTCCCATTGCCGTGCTGGTATTCTTGATAACAATATTCTGCTTTTTATTATTTCTTTTCTTATTGTCCTGCTTTGGTGTCTTTACAGTCTTTGCCGACGCTGCGTTTTTCTGGATTTCCTTTAAGTCTTCCATGGAAATATCCAGTTTCTCCAAAAGCCTGAGCGCCGCATCATACGACTCGGGATGTACGCTTGTGGCGTCGAGCGGATTGTCACCGTCAGGAATGCGCATGAAGCCTGCGCACTGTTCAAACGCCTTGGGTCCTAACTTCGCCACCTTGAGCAGCTGTTTCCTGTTGCTGAACCGTCCGTTTGTCTCCCTGTAATCCACGATATTTTTCGCGATTGTCTTATTGATTCCCGAAATGTATTCGAGCAGCGAGGCAGATGCGGTGTTTAAATCCACGCCAACCTTGTTGACAGAATCCTCCACGACGCCGTTGAGGGCTTCGCTGAGTTTCTTCTGGTTCATGTCGTGCTGGTACTGTCCTACACCGATGGATTTGGGGTCAATTTTTACCAGCTCCGCGAGCGGATCCTGCAGGCGCCTTGCAATCGACGCGGCGCTTCTCTGCCCTACATCAAAATTGGGGAACTCCTCTGTCGCGAGCTTGCTTGCCGAATAGACGGAAGCTCCTGCCTCATTTACAATGACATACTGCACTGGCGTGTCAAGCTCCTTAATCAAATCCACGATAACCTGCTCGGACTCGCGGGAAGCCGTTCCGTTTCCGACAGAAATCAGACTTACATTGTACTTGCTGATAAGTTTCTTCAGCTCTTTTTTGGATTCTTCCACTTTATTCTGGGGCGCTGTCGGATAGATGACCTTTGTGTCAAGCACCTTTCCCGTGGCATCCACAACGGCAAGCTTACAGCCTGTCCGGAATGCGGGATCCCAGCCAAGGACGACCTTTCCGGCAATCGGGGGCTGCATGAGCAGCTGCTCCAGGTTTTTGCCAAACACGGCAATTGCACCGTCCTCCGCCTTCTCTGTAAGCTCATTTCGGATATCCCGCTCAATGGCGGGCGCTATCAGCCTGTTGTAGCTGTCCGCGATGGTCTCCTGCAATGCGGGTGTGGTATTCGCGTTGTCCTTTGTGATTAATTTCTTTTCCAGAAAACGGATAATACGCTCTGTTGGCGCTTCTATCTTAACCGTGAGAATCTTTTCATTCTCTCCCCGGTTGAGCGCCAGTACCCTGTGCCCTGCAACCTTGCTTATGGGCTCTTCAAAATCATAGTACATCTCGTAGACGCTCTGTGCCTTTTCATCCTTTGCCGTACTTGTAATCCTGCCTTCCTCGAACGTTGCCTGACGGATATAGGAGCGGTAGTCCGCCTCGTCCGATATCATCTCGGCTATGATATCCATGGCTCCCTGGAGCGCTTCTTTTACGTTCTTTACTTCTTTCTCCTCGCTCACATAGGGTTCTGCCTCCTCTAACAGGGACTTTGCCGTCTCCTGCGCAAGAATGATATCTGCCAGTCCGTCAAGCCCTTTCTCCTTTGCCACGCTGGCCCTTGTTTTTCTCTTTGGTCTGTATGGAAGATACAGGTCGTCAACTGCTACCATTGTCTCAGCCGCAAGAATCTTTTCCTTTAACTCCTCTGTCAGCTTGCCCTGTTCCTCAATGCTTCCGAGAACCTGCTCCTTTTTGTCCTCCAGATTTCTAAGGTAACCGAGCCGTTCATTGAGGTTTCTCAAAACCTCATCATTTAACGAGCCTGTGACTTCCTTGCGGTATCTGGAGATGAACGGAATGGTATTGCCCTCATCTATCAGCTTTACGGCAGCCTCAACCTGCCATTTTTCAACATTTAGTTCTTCCTTTAGCTTTAAAATAATGTCCATTGCTATCTATTTCCCTCTTTATATTTTTTGTGCACACACGATGTCCGCCGCGTCATAACAGCACAGCGGCTAAGATGCATCAGGCTTTGCTGCCAGCCAGACGCTTGGCAGTAATATTATAATTATATGATAAAATGCGCCTGCATTCAAGAAATTTTATTGTTTTCTTTTTCTAAACATGTTACAATATGCTGTATTATCATATTTATTTAGAAAGGATATCGTTGGTAAAATTATGCAGCAACCTCAATATAAAAGTAACTTTGAATTAAAACTGATGGCAAAGATACAGACCAGCCATCGCTTCGGAATCCTTCTGGGCACTATTATACTAAAGTTTATTATCACCTCACTGGTGGCTGACCTTGTCACCTCCCTCGTTCCCGCGCAATCGGCAGCCGGCTCTGTGATAAGTTACATTCTGCTGTTTGCGGTGAATGTTGCCGCTTCCCTGCTGAGTGTCGGCGCAGCCTTTGTTTTTTTAAAAACAGCCTGTAACATGAAAAGCTCACTTGAGGACTTATTTTGCGGGTTCCGGAAGAATACCCTGAAAATCCTGCAGGTAGGCGCTGTCATCGCACTGATTGAATCCATCTGCGTCATTCCTTTTAATATCGCATCCATGCAGTATACGAACGTTATTGATTCGATTCCTTTTATCAGTGAAAATTCAATCAGTGGATTTAGCCCCTTGTTATATGGAAATCTTATGAACAATGAAGAATTTCTGGAGGCATACAGTGTCCTGTACAGCGCCACAATGAAGCTGTGCGTCATCATGGTTGTGTGCTCTGCCATTTCCCTTATCCTGACACTGCCATTCTTTCCTGCATTTTTCATGATACTGGACTTTCCTGACTGGAACGTCTCTACTATTTTGCGGAGAAGCTTTGAGGTCATGCACGGCAATAAGTTACGGCTGTTTTTACTGTACGTGAGCTTTGTCCCTTCGTTCCTGTTCAGTGCGTTTGCCTGCTGCATCCCGCTTATATGGGTTCTTCCATATATGAATATGGCGACAGCCAATTTTTATCTGGATTTGATGGCGGTGCGGAACAAATCAATTAACACCCCTTCGTAAACACCCCGTGTACCTTGCTTAAAAAATATTGTATAACGCATTGCCTTTGTGCTATAATCAATATAGAATGTAAATAAAATCGGCTAATTTTTAGCTATATTGGCGGTCAAAAGACTGACCGCCCAGTGGTTGCGATTGGAGGTCGCTGATGAAAAAAATTGCCTTAATAATGGATGGATGGAAACGTTTCTTTACATATGCATGGCCTGCTGGTATCCTGCAGAGAATCCGGGAGTCAGGTGAGGATATCAACCTCTATATTTTTAATAGTTCCGGAGACTGGAGCTGGGACGCAGATTTCAATATCGGAGAATACAATATCTACAAGCTTCCGGATTTGAACGACTTTGACGGCATTGTCATGGATTTGAACAATATCCGCTATCCGGAAGTCTCCAATGAAATTGCCGAAATTGTCAGAAAGACAGGAAAACCTGCCATCTCCATCTCGAATAAGCTTCCGGGATTTTATTATGTCGGGATTGATAACCGTGGTTCCATGACTACCATGATTGAACATCTCTACACGATGCACAACTGCCGCCGGTTCTGGTTCATGATGGGTCCCCAGAGCAATTATGAAAACAACATCCGCACAAACGCATTAAAGGAATTTATGGAGCGTCATCATTTAGCGTACTCGGAAAACGATTTCTATTTTGAATCCTATGAGTTTTCGTGCGGTTACAGGGGTTTTACTTATATGGCAAGCCAGCTGGACAAAGGCGGCCAGCTTCCGGACGCCGTTGTCTGTGCCAGTGACAATATTGCCGTCGGCGTCCTGGATGCCGCCGAAAAACTGGGCTACAAGGTTCCGGATGATTTCTGTGTAACCGGTTTTGACAACTTTGACAAAGCTGCCTTTTACTCCCCTAAAATTACTACGGTGGGCTACATCCGCGAAGATATTGGTTATCTCTGTGCCGACCTGCTGATTCGGATATGGGATGGGCAGCCGGTTGAAAAATACAACTATGCAGATGCCAAGTCTGTCTACTGGGACAGCTGCGGCTGTAAAAGCGATTCCGTTGTTGACCAGGAAAAGCGTTCAAAGGAACAGATTTTGTACGAAATCGAGACGATTGATTTTGAGGAACAGGTGCTGGGGCTGGAATATGCCATTTTAAACTGTACTACCATCAAGGAAATTTCCGCATGCATTCCGGCATGTATTCCGGCTTTAAAATGTGACGCCATGTACATTGTGCTGGATGAGCACATAAATGATTTCCACCAGGACTTGAATTACTTTAACCCGAGCCTGATTGACGATGAGAAATTTCATATCCATAGCTATCCGGAAAAGATGTCCGTGGAATTTGCCTATGACATGAAGGAGGGGACTATCAGTGAAAAGCACACAATTGACAGCCTTTTCCCCATGTTTGACTATAAGGAAAAGGGCGGGATGGATTTCCTTTTTATGCCGCTTCATTTCAGGCAGCACACAATCGGGTATTTTGTCATACGCAATGCGGTCTACCTGATGGAAAAGCAGTATTTGTTCAAGGTGCTCAATGTCCTTATCTCCGCGATGCGGAACCTGTATGAAAAAGAAAAGCTTGGATACATGAACAAAATGCTTGCGGACATGAATGTCAAGGACGCCATGACCGGGCTCTATAACCGCCTTGGCTTCCAGAAGCTGGTGTGCAGCCTTTTTGACGAGAAGAAAGCCAGGGGCGAGAACCTGCTGATTATGTTTGTCGACATGGACAGGCTCAAATACATCAATGACAATTTCGGGCATGACTATGGGGACAATGCGATAAACATTATTGCCTCAACGATTATGGCACACTGCGGTAAAGGCGACATTCCGGTCAGGAACGGCGGGGATGAGTTCATCATCGTGTGTGAAAATATAAACCAGGAAAAATACGAACGCATAATAAGCAGTATGCGTGAGGAGGTAACGCGGAAAGCGAAGGAAAAAAATCTTCCGTTTGACTTGACCTTCAGCGTGGGGGCTGTCTATACTGACATGGCTACTGACAGGACGCTTGACGACTACATCCGCATAGCCGATGAAACCATGTACGAGGAAAAGACGCGCAAAAAGGCGAACCGGACATAGGAAAAAGCCAGACACATTTCAAAGTTGTGTCTGGCTTTTTCTTTATAGCTCAATCCATGACGCCAAAGCGGCGCATGGGTCTGCCTGATTCATTGTCTGTTGTAATAATCCATATCCGCCTTAAAATACGTCCGGATAAATCCATCTGTGGAAACGACCACAAATTCATTTGTGCTTTCAACGTAGTAGACATCATCGCCGTCCTCTGCTTCCAGTTTATGGAGCGCATCAGGATTTGTAACGACATTGTTTGCACCTTGCAGATATTCTTCTTCCGTGGCATAAGGGAATTCGTCGCCATGCTTCTCAAAATGCTGTGTGAGGTATTGCGCTTTCCGAAATTTTAGTGCGGGCTCTGGAACTGCCGCCTCTGTTGACGTTTCAAAAGGAGCACTCTGCTGTAAGCTTTCCTGCGTCCCTGGCTGTTCTTCCTCACCCTGTGCTGTTTCCGGTTCCGCTGCTGATTCCTTTGCAACATCCTGCGGTGGTTCACCTGGCATCGTGTCTGCCGGCTCCTGCGGTAGATATCCACTGAAAACCTCGGTATTTTCTGACACCAGTACGTCATCGGAAGAATCCCAAAAATTATTTTTTACCAGGAAGGCTGCCAGGAGCATCAGGACGATTGCCGCTACAAACGCAGGATAGCTTATATTGTTTCTGCCATTTCTATTCCTGCCGCCAGTAGCTCCTTTGTTCCGGTTCCTGCATTCCTGACAGCGTTTTGGCAGCTCCAGGCCTTTTCTTTGATAAAACTTTATTTCACTGTCTGAAAGCTCAAATTCTTTTCCGCACTGCTTGCATATTCTTTTCATATCGCGCGTTCCTCTTTCATCTACTGCCCTGCACCGGTGCTTTTCCATTTCAGATAGGCATTGATAAACCCATCAAGCGCACCGTCCATGACCGCGTCGACATTGCCGGATTCGAAATTGGTTCTGTGATCCTTTACCATGGTATACGGCTGCATGACGTAGGAGCGAATCTGGTTGCCCCATCCGATCTCCTTTACTTCCCCGCGGATGTCCGAAAGCTTCTCGGCGTTTGCCTCCTGTTTGAGCAGGAACAGCTTTGCCTTTAACATCTGCATCGCCTTGTCCTTATTCTGGAACTGGGAGCGTTCATTCTGGCACTGTACCACTGTACCCGTGGGAATGTGCGTGATTCGGATTGCTGATGAAGTCTTATTAATATGCTGTCCGCCCGCTCCACTGCTTCGGTACGTATCTATGCGCAGGTCATCCTCATTAATTTCCACATCCAGATCTTCCTCGATATCGGGCATGACATCGAGTGATACAAAGGATGTCTGGCGCTTTCCCTGTGCGTTGAACGGGGAAATACGCACGAGCCTGTGCACGCCCTTTTCTGACTTGAGATAGCCGTAGGCATTCTCTCCATTCACCTGAAAGGTGACGGACTTGATGCCTGCCTCGTCCCCATCGAGGAAATCCAGCACGTCAATCGAAAACCCTTTCCGCTCTGCCCACCGGGTATACATACGGTACAGCATTCCGGCCCAGTCACAGCTCTCCGTACCGCCGGCGCCGGCATTGAGCTTTAGGATCGCATTGCACTTATCGTATTCCTCTGACAATAGGGTACTGATGCGAAGCGCCTCAAAGGTTTCGATAAACTGATCCAGCTCCTCCCGAATCTCGGGTATCATCTCGGCATCCTCCGCCTCATATCCCATCTCGATTAGCGTCTCGATATCCTCGTACTGGGATTTGAGGTCATTGCACTGTTCTACCGTGCCTTTCAGCTGTTTTAATTCTTTCATCTGTCTGTTGGAGCGGTCAGGGTCATCCCAGAAACCGGGCGCTTCCATCTCACGCTCTAACTCTTCGATCCGCTTTTCCTTGTTAGCAAGGTCAAAGTGAATCCCTCACTTCCGCTAATGGACTTTCGTAGGTCTGTAACTCCTGTTTCATCTGGTCGAGTTCTACCATTGCGTTCACCACCTTTATATAATCTGTTCTTGACTTTGCATCCAACGGCGCAGAGTCTTTCGAATAACTTCGTTTTATGCCTTCCTTCCGCAGCACTGCTTGTACTTCTTGCCGCTTCCGCAAGGACATGGATCGTTTGGATATACTTTTGCCTCAGCGCGCATCTTGGGTCCCTTCTGTAAGGTATCATCCTTGTTTGTACCCGTAACCTTTGCTACTTCCTCGCGTTCTACCTTCTGCTCTACCTTCACATGGAGCAGCAGGCGCACCGTATCCTGCTTGATATTGGCTGTCATGGCATCGAACATTTCATAGCCGTTCATTTTGTATTCCACAAGCGGATCCCGCTGTCCGTATGCCTGCAAGCCGACTCCCTGGCGCAGCTGATCCATATCGTCGATGTGGTCCATCCATTTGCGGTCAATCACTTTCAGCAGAATGACACGCTCTATCTCACGGATATTCTCCGGCTCGGGGAACTCTGCCTCCTTGCTCTCGTAAAGCTTGACAGCCTCTTCCTTTAACTGGTGCTTTAATCCGTTTTTCGTCTTTTTGGAGACACGCTCAAGCACTACCGGATGGAGCGGCACAATGGGGAGCAGGAGTGTATTCAGCTCGTTTAAATCCCACTCTTCAGGCTCCAGGTCATCATTGATTGCCGTGTCCACTGAACTTTCGACGATGTCCGTTATCATCTTGTAGATGGCATCCCGCATGCTCTCGCCGTCAAGGACGCGTCGGCGCTCCTCGTAGATGATTTCACGCTGCTCGTTCATGACCTGGTCATACTCGAGAAGGTTTTTTCTGATGCCAAAGTTATTGCTCTCTATCTTCTTCTGGGCATTTTCAATCGCACTGGTGAGCATCTTGTGCTCAATCTCCTGTCCTTCGGGAATTCCGAGTGCATTGAACATGTTAATCAGCCGCTCGGAACCAAACAGGCGCATCAGGTCATCCTCAAGGGAAATGTAAAACCTGGACATACCCGGGTCTCCCTGACGTCCGGAACGGCCGCGCAGCTGGTTGTCGATACGTCTCGACTCGTGGCGCTCCGTACCGATAATCATCAGACCGCCTGCCGCCCTTGCCTCCTCGTCAAGCTTGATATCCGTACCACGGCCTGCCATGTTGGTAGCGATGGTCACTGCACCGTGCTGTCCGGCATCCGCCACGATTTCCGCCTCAAGCTCATGGAATTTTGCGTTCAGTACCTTGTGCTGGATGCCGCGCCTTGACAGCATCTTGCTCAGCTCCTCGCTCGCCTCAATGGTAATCGTACCGACAAGCACGGGCTGTCCTGTGGAATGCGCCTGCTCCACTGCATCCACGATGGCGTGCAGTTTTTCCTTTCTGGTCTTGTATACGCTGTCCTGATTGTCGATACGCGCAACAGGACGGTTCGTGGGCACGACAACAACGTCCATGCCATAGATATCCCTGAACTCCTTTTCCTCCGTGAGCGCCGTACCGGTCATACCGCTTTTTTTGCCAAATTTATTGAAAAAATTCTGGAACGTGATGGTGGCAAGCGTCTTGCTCTCTCTCTTTACCTTGACGTGTTCTTTTGCCTCGATTGCCTGATGCAGACCATCCGAATAGCGGCGCCCGGGCATGATTCGTCCGGTAAATTCGTCAACAATCAGTACCTGGTCGTCCTTTACCACGTAATCCTGGTCGCGGAACATCAGGTTATGCGCGCGCAGCGCAAGCATGATGTTGTGCTGTATCTCAAGATTTTCGGCATCGGCGAGGTTGTCAATCTGGAAGAACTTCTCTACCCTGTCCACGCCTGCTGCCGTGAGGTTGATGACCTTGTCCTTCTCATTGACAATGAAATCCCCTGTCTCTTCCTGCTCGACACCCATGACAAAATCCATCTTGGTCATTTCCGGAATGTCCTCGCCACGCTTCATCTGTCTGGCAAGAATATCGCAGACTTCATAAAGTTTTGTGGATTTGCTGCTCTGTCCTGATATGATGAGCGGTGTTCTCGCCTCGTCAATGAGCACGGAGTCCACCTCGTCGATGATGGCATAATGCAGCTCCCTGAGGACAAGCTGCTCCTTGTAGATTACCATGTTGTCACGCAGATAGTCAAAGCCAAGCTCATTGTTGGTAACATAGGTGATGTCGCAGGCATATGCCTCGCGTCTCTCCTCGGGCTTCATGTCATTTAACACGACGCCGACCTTTAATCCCAGGAACTCATGCACCTGTCCCATCCACTCGGCATCTCGCTTTGCCAGATAATCATTGACAGTGACTACATGGACGCCTTTTCCCTCGAGTGCGTTCAGATATGCAGGCAGAAGGGCTGTCTGTGTCTTACCTTCACCAGTCCGCATCTCTGCAATACGTCCCTGATGCAGGACGATACCGCCAATCAGCTGTACCCTGTAGTGTTCCTGGTTCAGTACACGTTTCGCGCCCTCGCGAACGACTGCGTATGCCTCCGGAAGAATATCGTCCAGGCTTGTCCCCTCGGAAACCCTCTTTTTGAATTCCGCGGTCTTGCCCCTTAACTCCTCGTCCGTAAGCCTCCCCATCTCCTCGCGATAGCTTTCTATCTTTTTTACAATGGGTTCAATCCTTTTTAATTCGCGTTCACTGTGTGTACCGAATACTTTTTCTATAATACTCATATGCGGCTCCAATCATAAAAATAATCCTTTTTCGTGCCCAGTATAATGATTTACATAAAATTGCCCATGCACAAACTAAAAACTATTGTAGCAGATAACCTTTATAAATTCAATCATTTTAAAATGAACATTTCAAGAACTTTTCAAAAAAATTATTATGCCCTTGACAATATGGAAATCAAGGACAAGGAATAAACGTATTTTATAAAACAGATGCATAATCGTTCATTTCCATGTACGATATATTTTGAATTACAAAAGAAAAGGAGATTATATATTATGAGCGAACTTGAGACACAGGTGACGAACTACCTGAACTACTGCCGGAACCAGAAACGGCTGGATGAAAAGACACTGCGGGCGTACCGCATTGACCTGAACCAGTTTTGCAGAGCTGTGGAACCAGACAAAATATTGGACATTACATCGGAAACATTAGAAGTTTATATAGCAGGGCTTCACCAGAAATACAAGCCCAAAACAGTCAAACGCAAAATTGCTTCGTTGAAAGCACTCTTTCATTATTTTGAATACAGGGATTTGCTGGAACGAAATCCGTTTCATAAAATACAGGTAAAGTTCCGCGAACCAGCCATTTTGCCCAAGACAGTCCCGCTGCATACTGTCGAAACCTTTTTATCCACGATATATGCGCAGCTGTCGGATGCCAAAACGGATTACCAGAAACGAAACGCACTCAGGGACGCCGCGGTGATTGAACTGCTCTTTGCCACCGGCATACGCATTTCGGAGCTCTGCGCGCTTTCGGCGGGAAACGTCAACCTGTATGACAGGACAATACTAATCTATGGGAAGGGCTCCAAGGAGCGCAGGATACAGATTGGAAGTGATGCTGTCGCCCAAATCCTGGAACGGTATCAGTGTGATTTTCAGTCGGAAATTCAAAGCAGCGGTCATTTCTTTGCCAATCAGAACGGCAGGGAATTGTCCGACCAGGCCGTTCGCCGGATGATTAACAAATATACTTCGCTTGCGGCAATTGATTTGCACATCACGCCGCATATGTTCCGGCACACTTTTGCGACAAGTCTTCTGGAGGCGGATGTCGATATCCGCTACATACAGGAGATGCTGGGGCACAGCTCGATTAACATTACGGAGATATATACACATGTCGCCATGTCCAAGCAGCGGGATATCCTTACCACAAAGCATCCACGGAAGGATTTTCGGATTTAAGTTTTTTATAAAGTAAATCAGCATCACCCAGACGGTAAAATTGAAACTGTCCGGGTGATGCCTTCATGAATTTTTTGGTCTGCACGCTACAGCCCTTTTCCACAACAATTTTTGTATTTTTTGCCGCTCCCGCAGGGGCATGGCTCGTTGCGCCCTATTTTCCTGCCCTGCCGGACAAAGGTTCCGTCCTCCTGGCTGTCCCACTGAACCTGTTCCAGTTCCTGACGTTTCTCCGGATAGAACTCATAATAATGCCCGCATTGGAATTTCCGTTCCTTTTTCCCATACTCTGCCATGGCGGCATCCTTCATGAAGGGCCTGTTTCCCTTGCTCTCCCTGAGCATTTTCCAGATATCCGACCCGCATTCGTAAATATTAGGGTATTCCTTTTTTAACAGCTCCAGCTCCCCCCGCTGCTTTGGCCATGCCTCAAGCTGGCACAGAAATGCATCCAGCTGCATAAAATCGACATATTCGTCAAACGACTCCTCCGGAGACTCTTCGTATTCCATCAACGTAAAGGCTTCCACAGTTATCTTCATAAGCTCGCTGAAGCGCTCGTCCTCCATCAAATCATATGCCTCAGCGACCTCCGCAGGCTCATCCTCTCCCAGTGTCATGGGCAGCAATTCTTGCATCTTTTCCACAAGTTCGTCAATCGCTTCCCCTTCATCCATGGAAGCCACTGTATGGGCAAACAAAAATACCGCCATCAGCTGTTCTTCATAATCGTGAATCCGGTTTCCAACCCGGTCTAAAAACGCATGAAACTGTGCCACTGTATCATCAATTGGAAAGGGACTGCTTATATACAGCATGAACAGTCCGGTATATGCCTCCAGGATTTCTGGTATCTTCTGCTCTTCCTTTTCAGCAGGGATGGAATGAATCAGTTCCTTCAGAATCTGGACTGACTCCTTATAGTTCTCCCTCTCAAAGCAGCACATGCTGTACAGGTTCAGAAAATCTGTTTCCCGCCATCCCATCTCGTAGGTACTCCGGAACATGGCGTACGCTTTCCGTCCATACCCCCTCATATGATATGCCTTTGCCAGCTCGCTCTTATAATGGAGCTTTTCCGGATATCGCTTCACCAGCTTTTCATATGCCCTGACGCCTTTCCCTGTCTTTCCATCCAGTATGCTGCACCTTGCATACATATAGAGAAAGCACTCAACCTCTTTATAATACTTCATTCCCTCCTCGGCAGTCAGGGCTGCCTTGGTGAAATCACCTTCCTGCATCAGCCTCTGAATCTGGTCATACATACTCAGGGCAAATTTATCATCTGCCGGAAATTCAAGCTGGATGCTGTTTTCCGGCTTATCCTTTTCCTCTATGAGACGTTCGTATGCCGCCCTGATTTCCTGAAACCGTTCCGGATCCTTCTCGGGGGAATATTTTTTTATCAGTTTAAAATATGCCTTTTTTATTGTTTTTTCATCCGCATTTTCATCTATGCCAAGTATTTCATAATCTACTCTCATTGTCACTCACCCACGTAATAATGTAACTTTTCCTCATACTCCTCTGCAAGATCCTCATCTTCCTCCATGACTGCCTTTTTCAGATTGTACAAGAGCTTCTCTGCATTTTCGTCATCTGCATGATTTTTCAGCCATTTCTCCACACGCCTGATGACAGTCCTGTAATCCCCTGCCAGCCCCGATGATTTCCAGCCGCTCACATCCACCCGCTCTTCCTTTGTATTCAGCATATTTATCTCGATGGACGCTTCCTCTCCAGTGCTCACAACCGTGCCTGTTACCTGGAGCATACCGTTCTGGTTATAGGAAAAGGAAACCTCTATTGCCTCTTTTCCGGCAGCCCTGTCGGGAATGCCTTTCAGAACAAATTCGCCGATACAGTGATTGTACCGGACATTTGAGGATTCCCCCTGGTAAACCTCGATGACTGCCGCTGTCTGTCCGTCCCATGAGGTATAATATCTCTGCTTTTTTGTGGTTGGTATCGTCTTATTTCTCGGAATGATGACACTCATATATTCATCATCATAGCCATGAATTGTCCGCACGCCAAGCGTGTATGGGTTGACGTCGGTCATCACAATCTCATTGTCCTCATCCATCAGCCCCGCTATAATGGCTGCCTGTATCGCGGCTCCCTGCGCTACCGCATAATCCGGGTCGACCGCTGCCTCCGGCTTCCTGCCAAAATATGCCTCAATGTCCTTACGCACCAGCGGAACGCGGGTAGAACCTCCGACCAGCAATATTTTGTCAAGCTCACTGGCAGAAATGCCGCTGTCCGAAAGTACTACCTTTATCGGCTCATGTGTGCGCTCCACCAGGTCCTGAATCAGTTCCTCAAACTTTGTTCGCGTTACGACTTCGTCCATCGCACAGGGCACATCATCCTTCATGACCAGTACTGGCAGCTGTACCGCATATTCCTCCTGTGCGCTCAGCGCAATCTTACAGCGCAGCGCCTCGTCGCGCACGCGTGCCATTGCATATAAATCCTTTGTCAGGTCGATTCCATGTTTTTGCTGAAACTGCCTTACCAGATAATCAATTAACCGCTGGTCAAAATCCTTTCCGCCCAGCTTATTGTCACCGCTGCTCGCCTTTACCTCGAGCACGCCCTCAAACATTTCCAGGAGCGTCACGTCAAATGTGCCCCCGCCCAGGTCATAGACCAGGACATAGCTCTCCTCGTCCATATGCTCCAGCCCATAGCTGAGCGCCGCAGCTGTCGGCTCGTTGATGATGCGGTCTACCATGAATCCCGCTGCCCTTCCGGCTTCCATCGTTTCCTGCCGCTGCAGCTCATCAAAATACGCCGGCACGGAAATTACCGCCCGCGTGATGTCACTGTCTAGATATTTCCCCGCATAATTTCTCACATAGGATAAAATCATGGAAGAGATTTCAACCGGGGAATACTGCCGCTTTCCCATTGTGACAAGCTCGTCCGTCCCGATTAGACGCTTCACTTCCCTGACCGTTCGCTCCGGCGCGAGCAGCTGCTGCCCCTCTGCCTTTTCACCCACAATCACATTGCCTGTGTCATCCAGTCCCACCACGGAAGGCGTAACTTCCTTTCCGTCAAAATTGAGCATGATAACCGGCTTGCCATCCTGATAAACTGCCGCCTCGGTCGTTGACGTGCCCAAATCAATTCCTATGATTGTATCCATTCTTTTTCTCCTTTGGTTTTTATACTTTTGTGCGTACTTTTTGATTTTGCTGTTGTCTTAGTTTTCTTTCCTGCGGTACGCCGATACGCGCGCTTTCCTGATGACTGTCCCCTGATAGAGCATCCCCTGGCTGTATACCTCCGCTATGGTTCCCTCCTGCCCTGCTGTCTCCGGCTCAACTGCCTGAAGGACTTCGTGCAGGCGGTAGTCCACCGGCTCTCCTGACGCACCTGTATTTTCTATCGCGCACAGCCGGCTCTCCGTCATAATCTTTCCCCTGAGCATGGCATACTGCTGTTCCCATGCCGTCTGGGCAGCTTTGCTGTTCTCCTGCCCTGCCATCCACTGCTCGACCAGTTCCATCTGCTGCTGATAAAGTCCCACCAGTTCCAACAGTCCTTGTTCCCGTTTCTGGATATCCATGAGTTCCTGCCGTGACTGCCGCTGCTGTCTGTCTTCCTCCTCCATGCTGTCCAGAAAATCTTCCACGGTATCAGCAAGATTCCGCACTGCCTTATGGTTTTTTTCCATCATTTCATCCAGATGGGCCTGCTGTTTCTCCTGCTGCCGTGACTGCTCCTGTGCCTGCTGCCGGAATGCCTCTGCCACAGACTCCTCCACTGCTGCTTTCATCTGCGATATTTTTTCACTGTCGTTTTTTCGTCCAAATAACATCTGATTTCTCCTTGTATTCTTCGGTCATTTCCTAATTATAACAGAATTTCGCCATTTTTCAATTATTTTTCTGACTGACAAGGAAATAAACGGTAACAGTTCATCCCAGGACTTTGCACTGCGCTGCAAAGTCCGTAAGAACGTGTAGTGGCTGAGGTGCATCAAGCCACCACGAAGTGGTTTTGCATGGCTTGATGCCTGTAACAGGAAGCCGAAGGCTGAACTGTTACAAATAAACAAAATTTCAGACAAAAAATGCCAGAAAAATCTGTGCAATATGTTTATTGTACATTGGAAAATTTTATGATATTATCATAACACCAGCATAATACTGATATACAAACAGGGCAAACATTTAGTGATAAATGGACGCAAAGCTTGAAGTCATAGTAAACACAAACACCATGGACAAGTCACAACACATTTATGATGGTTCGGCTGCACAAATTATTGACTGTACACCTTTTAATGGTTTATCTGTAAAAGTGCACATAATAATTTGCGCAGCCTTTTTATGTGCTGTGACTTGTCTGACGAAGGAGGAAAAATGAAACAATTCAAATTTTTTCAAAAAATCTGTGCCGGATTGCTGATAATTAGCATATCCTGTTCAACGACATCCTTGGAAACATTTGCAGAAACTACTTATCAGGAACCTGAACATACGGAAGAAGCCACATCTGTGCCAGAAGCTATAGCATCTGAAACAGAAACAGCGGAAATTTCTCTGACGGAGACAACTGAAGCGCCTGGCGAAATACCTTCAGATTATGCTGAAACGGAAGAGTCTGAATCTGCCAGTATTACAGAAACGGAATCTGCGACCGAAGAACATCCTGAAATCAACGGTACGGATGATATCATAGATGAATCGGAAAGTGAAACAGAAGAAATGTCAGAAACAGAAGAAATGTGGGATGGGACAACACTTGAAAATGTTTATGAGAGTAGTCTCGGAAACTCACTGAAGATGCAACAGAAAAACAGGCCATATAAACG
>ERZ778517.840-NODE-840-length-28339-cov-5.365613_pt1 | contig 28339 bp, 23 predicted proteins | sample MGYA00510341_ERZ778517 | MGnify/ENA primary metagenome ERZ778517 (study PRJEB29527, sample SAMN07138964) | mouse gut metagenome | material: feces | host: mouse | place: China:Nanjing | collected 2016-01-25 ...
GTTCCATACATAAGACCGTGTCTCATCCCACCGTTTATTAACCAGATAAAATGAGATCAAAAATATCAACGTTGTCACAATGCCGGAACAGCCATACCCAAGAGAGCCTCCGCCCTGATCGCCAGCCCCATACTTCATAAACTGAAAAAGCAAACATGGCAACTGAACCCACAAAAACACATACAACTGCCGGTCTACAGATCTAACGAATCTATCTGCGTTGTCTCCACTTAGGAAATATCTTATAATCGGGGCCATAAACAACAAGCCAAAAAACTCGCGAGAACCATTCAGAAACACTATTATGCCCTGATGATTAACTACCGCCGATATTACAGCTATAGCATAAAATGCCCCAACCACAAATACATCCCTGCGATTTCTGATTGTAACAAGACCTAATATCAAATACACCATATCGGACAGGAGGTATAAATAGCTCTGCTTGCCCTCCAATCCAGGAATAATTTCCGTAAATATGAAAGTCGCACACAACTGAACCCATACAGCTGTGAAAAAAAAGCATGAGAACAACTTGAACTTCTCAATCATATTATAAGGAGCTTATTGTCTGCTTTTAAATATTAAGATCTGACAGCAGCATGGCATGCGGTCACTTTTTGGCTGAGTAGCCGTAACCGTAGCCTTTCTTGCTGTGGGTGCCATTGATTACAACCGATAGTTTTTTGAGACGCTTGTCCTCATAGATCGACTCGACAAACTTCAAGTCGTCGAGCGTGCTGTAATTGATACGTGTCACATAGATAGAGGCATCGGCGATACGGTCGAGAGTAAAGGTGTCGCTGACCATACCTACAGGTGCGGTGTCAACAATTATATAGTCATACATGGGACGCAACTGTTCAAACAACTTGTCGACAGCGTCGCTCATAAGCAGTTCGGCAGGATTAGGCGGAATCGGACCGGCGACAATCACGTCGAGCGATGAAGTGCCTTCAACATGGCTGATAATGTCGGACAGAGCGAGATTTCCCGCTGACAGATAGTTGGTAAGGCCCCATTTGGGATTAATGCCAAGATAGTTGCCGATCTGCGGGTTGCGAATATCCATGCCGACAAGCAGCACTTTCTTACCATGCTGAAGTGCGAGCGATGCTGCGAGGTTTATCGCGATAAACGATTTGCCCTCGCCCGATTTGGTAGAAGTCATGAGCACAATCTTGTCGCCCGAACCGCCAAGCAGAAACTGGAGATTGGAGCGCAACAGACGGAAAAGCTCTGTAGCCGATGACGTGTCATGCTCTGTAACCACAAGACTGCGGCCGGAATGGTCAGTGCACATTTCGCCAAGCACCGGTGCGGAGATGTGACGCTCCACTTCCTCACGCGACTCGGCTTTGTTGAGTATGAGTTTACGTAAGTATAAATATATCGGAGGCAATATGATACCTATCAAAAAGAATACGATAAGTATCATTTTGTTTGACGCGCCAAGCGGCTCGCTCAACACGTATGCCTCATCGACAATCTTACCCTTGGGAATAGAGTTGGCCAGCAGCATGGCATTCTCCTCCTGACGCTGGAGAAGAAAGAGATAAATCTCCTGCTTCATCTCCTGCTGACGCTTCATATTGACATACTCACGTTCCTGCGTGGGTATACGGCCAAGTTTGGATCTATTGTCGCCCTGCTGCGAGATGAGGTCTTTCAGTCTCACACGCGAGGCATCAATGGCCCGGTCGGTAGTTGCAAGAATGTTGCGACGGGTCATGTCCATGCGATTTTCAATCTTGCGTAACGCATAGTTGTCAGCCTTGGCATTATTGAGCAACTCGATACGTTCCATTACCAGGGAATTATACGCAGAAATACCATGTTGAACAGAAGCCGTCGACACGGTGGTAGGCACCAGTTCGGTATTAAGTATCGAATCTGTAAAGAAATCGCGCGTGAGTTGCAGGAGTTCCAGCTCCGTCTCAAGAGCCACGATATTGTTTTCAAGAGTGCTCTTCTTGGAACTGCGGTAAGCGGCCTCGGCCTGAATATCGGTAATACCGTTGGCCTCCTTATAACGCTGTATGGCCGACTCTGCCTCATCAAGATCATGCCCCATCAGACGTATACGATCCTCAAGGAATGTCGCAGTCTTCTGGCCCTGAAGATTTTTTTCGTATATACCGCGCTCGTTATACTTTTCGAGAATCTCGTTGAGTATCGCGCTGCCATAGACGGGATTGGGTGTGTCGAATGCAAGTGTTATGACATTGCTCTTTTTACTTGCCAGGCTGGCCTCAACCTGATCGGTAAGCATCTCGGCACCTGACTCATAGCCGGCAAAAGAGATAACGCTTTTCACCTTCTTACCTTTGGGATATGATTCAGTGGCCTTGACGGTAAAATCGCCATAGTCAGTCTTGACAACCGTCGGGAGCTTCACTCCGCTTATGTCGGCAATAGTCTCTTTTTTTGCCTTCACACTGATGTCTGCAATGCCGCTTTCATCAGTTTTAACCTTAAAGACAAGCGTTGTGCGAAGTGTGTCGGCTATACCCGGAGCCTCAACATCAATAGGAAAGTCGGGATAAGAGAGCGCAGACTTCAAGAAGCCCGTACGCACATAGTGTGTCTTGTTGATGCCCAACGCTTTGACCACATTGCGATAAAGCGAGTGGGAAGAGATTACAAACACCTCATCCTGCACATTGGCATTTGAGCCAAACAGTGCGCCTATACCATTGTTTTTTCCTTTGGCTGATGATGCGCCGAAAGGTCCGTCATCATCCTGTGATATAAGGATATTGGCTCTAACAGCCATATTCCGGCTATGCATGCGCGTGTATAGAAATCCCAACACAAGACACAGGAATATGGATATTACAAAATAATACCATTTTGAGGCGTATGAGCGCAACAGGCCCATTATATCTAAATATTCAGCCTTCGGACGGGCGTTTGCCATGATACTTATTATAAAAATATATTGTGTTTTCCGGGTTATATTCTCAACAGATCACTTTACAGTAAGAGCGATTACGAGCGAAGCTATCACCGAAGACGCACTCACGATAGTGGATATTACCGAGAGTTTGAAGGCATTGTTCTGGTTATACTTCGAGTTGGACTGGCGTATAGCATTGGGCTCTACATAAATATAGTCATTCTGCTTTACGTAGTAGTAGGGCGAGGTCAGCACGTCGGACGAATTGAGATTGAGATGCGCGAAACGACGCTCACCATTCTCCTCGCGTATCACAAGCACATTGCTTCGTTCGCCATACTCCGTGAGGTCACCGGCAGCCGTAAGTGCGTCAAGTATCGAGCACCGGTTGCCGGTAAGAGCTATCTGTCCGGGATTTTTCACTTCTCCGGCCACATTAACCTTGAAATTCACAAGACCGACATACACCATAGGGTCCTCAACATCTTTGCTCAGCCTCTTTATCAAGTCGTCACGAAGCTGTTCGGTGGTCATTCCGGCCACATGAATGGTGCCGAGTACGGGGAAGTTTATATCACCTTTTGACGACACTATATAGGTCATCTGCTTGTCATTGCGTGTCGACTCCATGCCCCATTTATATGCAGGATTGGCCAACGGCAGATTATATATAGCTGTTGCAGAAGGGTTGACTGAATTGACCGTAATATACAATTCGTCATCAGGCTCTATAGTAGGAAGGTAGTCTGACTTGGGGAGTGTACCCTCTTTAACTGATGATAAATCGGTGAAATATGGTAACGTGGTCTTGGACGATGAGCACGAAGCAAGAAGCATGGCCGAGAGCAGACAGCCGGTAATGAATTTGAGTTTCATAAAAATTTCACGTATGCATTTCATAAGAGCGCGTTTGCAGCCAAACACACTATTATGAAACGCAAAGATGTGTAAAATATTATACACATCTCTAAAAAAACAACTGCAAAATCAATTCACCATCGGATTTTGCGGATGATACAGCCACCCTCTGAAATCATCGCCGAGAGCTCTGACAGCCCTGTGCCAATAGGCATCACCGGCACCCCGCAGCATATCGTGAGGCGAGCCGGTCAGAGGCGACACAGCCCAGACGTTACGGGCAAGTTCTTCCTCAAGCTGAGATCCGCTCCAGCCGCTATATCCGAGGAAGAAACGAATATTACCCTCCAGTTCATAACCGTCGTTGACTATCGAGAGCATCGGCTCAAAGTCACCGCCTACCCACAACCCGTCGCCAAGAGGTTGTGTGCCCGGGATGATGTCGCCGAGGGTATGTATGAAATACAAACGGTCACTTCCCACCGGGCCTCCGCAATAGACAGGAATAGGTTCCTTACGCTCGACGCCCTCAACAAGTTCCTGCAACGTGTAGTCCGAACCATTGTTAAGCACGACACCCATGGCACCGCCTCCGGGCTCATACTCTATGAGCGCGATAACCGAATGACTGAAATAATCCTCTCGCAGAAAAGGTTCGGAGACCAACAGTGCTCCGGGAGCCGGGGTGTTACCCGACTGAATATCTATATTGAACAGCAGCGACTTGTAATCCATAACATCTACATACTTTAATGGTTCGCCTTGTGAAGAAAAGTCAGGAGTGATGAAACGCGTGCTCCTACACTTTTAACAACACCGGACGCATAAAAGTTACAGCGTGACAGCGTTTTTGCACCGGCAGAGCCGTCACAGGCAGCCACAACGGCGATTTACTCAACCAGCTCTCCGATAAGCGTGGCCGATGACGCCGACACGGCCTTGACACGCACGGTGTCGCCCACACGACAGTTGCCACGCGGGAACACAAAGGTCTTGTTTTGAGAGCTGCGGCCCACCATCTGCTCTTTGGATCTCTTTGACACGCCCTCGACGAGCACTTCGAACGTGTGGCCGACATCACGAAGATTGCTTGCGAGCGAGAGCTCATTTTGCAGAGCTATCATGCGGTTAAGACGCTCAATCTTCACTTCCTCCGGCACATTGTCGGGCATTGTGCGCGAGGCAAGCGTGCCCGGCCGCTCGGAATACTTGAACATGAACGACGAATCAAAGCCCACCTCTCTCATAAGCGAGAGAGTCTGCTCAAAATCCTCCTCCGTCTCATCGTGAAATCCAGTAAATAGGTCAGACGATATGCCGCAGTCGGGTATGCGGGAACGTATTGCCGCGATGCGGCCAAGATACCATTCACGTGTGTATTTTCGGTTCATCGCCTTGAGCACGCTATCACTGCCCGACTGCACGGGCAGGTGAATGTGACGGCAGATATTGGGATGAGCGGCAATGACATCAATAGTCTCGTCGCTCATATCCTTGGGATGGGAGGTGGTAAAACGTATGCGCATATCGGGAGCGGCCTCGGCCACCATCGCAAGAAGAGCCGGAAAATTGACCGTCACTCCATCAGGACCGGTATAGCTGTAACTGTTGACATTCTGTCCCAGGAGGGTTGCCTCCTTAAATCCCCGTGCTCTGAGGTCGGCAAGCTCGGCAAGTATGCTCTGAGGCTCGCGTGAACGCTCTCGCCCGCGGGTATAGGGCACAATACAATAGGAGCAGAAATTATTGCATCCGCGCATTATACTGATAAATCCCGACACGATATTTCCCGTTATGCGGGCGGGAATAATGTCGCGATAGGTCTCGCTTGTGCTCAAAGTTACGTTGACAGCCTTCTCACCGGCCTCGACCGAGGCAAACAGCGCGGGCAGGTCGAGATATGAATCAGGCCCGGCCACAAGATCAACGCCATGATTAGCCACCAGATCCTCTTTGACACGCTCGGCCATACAGCCTATCACTCCGATAATGAGTCGCGGACTGCTTTTCGGACGCTTGCGGCGCAGCGAGGCAAGGAATGCCAGGCGCGACAAAATCTTCTGCTCGGCATTGTCGCGTATGGAGCAGGTGTTGAGCAACACGGCATCAGCCTCGTCAAGATTGTCGGTCATGTCATAACCGACCGTAGCCATCACCGAAGCCACTACTTCACTGTCAGCTACATTCATCTGACAGCCGTAGGTTTCTATGTATAATGTGCGGTTTTGTCCCATAATTTATTTGTGTAATAGCGCAACATTAAGTAACTTTGCGCAAAAGTAGCACAAAGTTACACATTTTTTCGCAAATGGAGACAATAATAATATGGATAGTGATTGTCGCTGTCGGAGCCGCTTATGAGTGGGTCAAAAAAAAGGCCGCGCCGTCAGAGGACGAGCAGCGTCCGCCAGCCCGCACATCACGCCCGGCTCCATGCGATGCACCGTGGAGCACCGACCGGGCCATGCAGCAGCCGGCCCGCATGCAACACGAGCCACGCAAACCCAAAGCACCCAAGCCGGCTCCGGCCGTCTCAGTTATTCCAGCCCCTGCTCACTCCTACCAGCCGCTCACTAATCTTCCGGCCAACGACACTCCGATGCAGGTAGAAGAGCTCGACAACAATCAGGAGGCTCCTCAGACCTCAAAGGTGTCACAACAGGAGCTGGCCGAACGACAGGCTCACTATGACCGCTGGCGCAAAGCGATACTCGACACGCAGATACTTGAGCGCAAATTCTGACTATAATATTAACGAATATAGAATTCAACTAAAGCATAAACCGACTATCAAAATGAGATTTCCTATTCTCACTCCTGAAGAGGCAGCCGACCTCTTTTACAACGACTGCAACTGCGGATTCTCCGGCTTTACCGCTCCCGGAGCACCCAAGATGGTCACACAAGCCATCGCCGCCAAGGCCGAGCGGCTCCACGAGCAGGGAGAACCTTTCAAAATCAACATCGTCACAGGAGCCTCGACATCCGACTTATGTGACGGCATGCTCGCCCGAGCCAACGCCATAGGCCGACGCACCCCCTATCAGAATCATCCCGACCTGCGCAAACGCATCAATTCGCACGACGCCCATTACTTTGACCTCCATCTCTCAGAGACTGCCCAGAAGCTGCGCTACGGCCAGATAGGCGAAATCGACATCGCCATAATCGAGGTGTGTGACATCAAGGATGACGGCACTGCCGTGGTAGGCACCGGCGTGGGCAATGTTCCCACCATAGCCAAAATGGCCAAGCGCGTAATCATCGAGCTCAACGAGAAGCTCCGCCACTCGCTCTACGGCCTGCACGACATATATATTCCCCTCGATCCGCCCTGCCGCCGTGAGATACCTATCTACAAGCCCAGCGACCGCATCGGATCACCCGTGCTCAAAATCGACCCCGAGAAAATTGTCGGCGTAGTCATGAGCGACAGCTACGAGGGCGTGAAGCCTTTCACCCCGCTTGACGAGACCACAAAGATGATTGGAGCCAACGTGTGTCGCTTCCTTATAGGCGAAATCAAAGCCGGCCGCATCCCCTCGTCGTTCCTGCCCATACAGTCGGGCGTAGGCAATGTGGCCAACGCCGTGCTCTACGGACTCGCCGACGCAAAGGAGATACCTCCGTTTGAAATGTACACCGAAGTAATCCAGGATGCCGTCATTGACCTCATGAAGAATGGCCGATGCAAATTTGGCTCCACAAGCTCTCTCACTGTGAGCAACGAGGTAGAAGAGGAGGTAATCAGCAACATCGACTTCTTCAAGGAGCATCTGGTGATACGCCCCGTGGAAATATCCAACAATCCCGAGGTAATACGCCGACTCGGCGTCATCGCCATGAACACAGCTCTCGAGGCCGACATCTTCGGCAACATCAACTCGACCCATGTAACAGGCACACGCATGATGAATGGTATCGGAGGCTCGGGCGACTTCACCCGCAATGCCTATGTGTCGATATTCTCTTGCCCGTCCGTTACCAAGGAGGGCAAAATCTCCAATATCGTCCCCATGGTGTCACACGTGGACCACACCGAACACTCGGTAGACATCATCGTGACCGACCAGGGTATCGCCGACCTGCGCGGACTTGACCCCGTACAGAGAGCCCACGTAATCATTGACAACTGCGCCCATCCTATGTATCGCGAACTGCTTCGCGACTATCTCAAGTTGTCGACCCGCGGCGGCCAAACCCCCCACACTCTTGAAGCATCGCTGTCGTTCCACACCGAATTTCTTGCCTCGGGCGATATGCGCAATGTAAATTTCGCCAAGTACTGTCGATAAATCGGCAAGTAAAATATCTTAAAAGACAAAAGTCTCAAAAGCAGCTACTTTTGAGACTTTTCTCTTTTAGGTTATTACCGATTGTCTATTATGTCGTTTTTAGTCCGGACTACTTCATACTCCACCAGTCGAGGTTAAAGAGGCTGTCGCCATCTCCCTCAAAGCAGAAGTAAAGGTCGTGAATACCTTTCACCTTCTTAAGACGGGCCGAGAAATCCTTGTACACATCCATCGAGCCGGTATTGCCGATATTTATCGTGCCGACAACAGGACCATCCTGGCTGTCAATTCTAATCACGATCTTGCCGCCATCTTTAACAGCCGCTCCATTCATTGTGATGTTTTTCGCGCCCTTCCGGCCAAAGTCTACACCCTTTAGCATCAGATACTCGCCATTGTCGATACCCGTCAGATACTGGTTGTGACCCGCGAGCGGAGCTGTCTTGAGGCCCCATCCCCAGGCCATAGTCTCAGCCTCGACACGACGGAAAGGATTGAACGGCTCGATCTGCTCGACATGACACTCCGTCCAGTAAGGGAGTTCGCGGATAGTACCGTCAGGATTATACTTCATCTCGGCTGCTCCGACCGAACGACGCTCATGATGCTTGTCAGTGATACGTCGCAACAGTTCGTAATTGAGACCAAACACGTATGTCTTACCTTTGTAGTCAATAATACCGGGATGATTACCGTTGGAACGCGGAGTCGGAGCCATTATATATCCCTTAGTGGTCCACGGGCCTGTGGGGCTGTCGCTCATGGCATAACCTATGCCCTCGGGACAGCATGTCGACGCAAACGCGAGATAATATTTGTCACCGCGACGATAAAACCACGGTCCCTCCTGATACTTGTCGGGACGGTCGAGCTTAACAATGTCGCCGCTATATGAAATCATATCACTGTTTAGCTTCACATAATAGAGATTGGGGTTGCCCCAATACATGTAAGCCTGGCCGTCATTGTCGATAAAGACTGTCGGGTCAATGTCATCCCAGTGTTCCTGCTGCCACACAAGAGGCTTGCCTATGGGGTCGGTAAACGGGCCATAGGGCGTGTCGGCCACAAGTACACCGATGCCGTGGCCATGAAGCGGACAATACATATAGAACTTGCCGTTTCTCTCAATCACCTGCTCGGCCCACGCTCCATTGTCGCGACTGCGCCATTTGAAATTCTCGAGCGAGGCCACCGCTCCATGATCGGTCCAGTTGACCATATCGGTCGAGGTGTAGAGGAGCCAGTCTTTCATAAGAAATCCATCGGCATCATCCTCGTCATGCGTAGTGTAAAGAAATATAGTATCATTATGCACCATAGGTGCAGGGTCGGCCGTATACTTTGTCTGGACTACAGGCAACTGGGCCACGGTCGGCAGCGAGAGCATGCCGCATAGGGCAAGAGAGAGCAATGTGATAAGTTTTCGGTTCATGTAGATTTTTAGTTTAAGGTTAATCCTTGTTGCAAATTTACAAGTATGAACCGACTCGGGCATTATTCAATGTAACACACAGGTTTCACTCCGCACCATACCGTTCAGACTATCGTCTCACAATTGTCTTCATCCGTCACATGCAGCCCTCAGGGGTTGTATTTCGCCGAGGTGAGCAACGATGGAGAACAATAAAACGCCGGGGTGAGCATATGCTCCATCGAGGCTGACGGGTTGTTATCAATATAAGACTTCACGAGCCTGTGACCGATAAAACGTCCGGCTCGGCCCGGCACTTCGGGTGATATTACCGACACATGCGGAGCTACATCGACCAGCGAACGCGCTATGGCATAATCGGTAGAAAACAGCATCTGCCCTCCGACAATACTCTGCCATATCTTCAGCTCGTTGCCACACAACCAGGCATATTGACTATCGTCATAGCCAAGCACGCAGGCCTCACTTCTATCCGTGAGCCGCATCACGGCCTCGGCAACCGCTCCCTCATAGGCAAGACGTGTCACCACCTGCGGGTAATCGTCAGACGGACGATAGGGATAGGCGGAACGCACAAGAGCCTCGGCCACATCAACAGGAATGCGATCGCGCACTTTGAGGGCTCTCACATAGTCGGGAAAATACTCATAGTGCACATAATCCGCGCCGAGATAATGATTGAGCCCTATATATAATAATGTATCTGCGACCAATACCGACTGAGAGAACGGCGAAATAATGGCAAACACTTCGGGGACACGCACCTGTGGCAGCACAGAGCGCATCCGAGCGAAGACCTCTCCGATAGCCATACTCTCCCTGCGCGTGTCGCCGTATTCGCGCTCCACCCCATCGAGATGCTCGCGTATCGACGGCTTTTCGGCATAATCCGCTACCGTCAGAGGAGTCGGAGCCGGATAACCGCTTATCTTAAAGAGAGTTTCAGTCGCCTTGACCGACAAAGAATCATCCGGCATGACGCCTCTTGCTATCTGACGGTCGAGACGATGCAGCTCCACAGGCTTCACATCCGATTGGCACGAAACCATACACCATGTGGCGGCGACTGATAAAATCGCCTTGGAAAAGCGGCTGTATGCCCGCACGGCTGTTGTGCTTATACTCATGACTATTGTTACAAAATGATTGTCCAAAATTAGACATTTTTTGGCAGATAAGCCAAAAATTCGGTCAATGTGGCCTCCATTTACTTTTCTTTTACTAATTTTGCATATTGGAAACAACCATAAGACATGCGCCACACCATATATCATATAATAATGAGTATGCTCCTGCTATGCGCCGCTCCCGCTGCGATGGCCAAGGACTTTACAGTGGTAATAGACCCCGGACACGGAGGCAAGGATGCCGGTGCGCTCGGGACTCGCACCAATGAGAAAACCATCAATCTCAAAGTGGCTCTGAAACTCAAAGAGATGCTCGAGAAGGAGATGGACGACACCAAAGTGGAGATGACACGCTCCACCGATGTATTTGTCCCCCTACAGAAGCGAGCGGACTTTGCCAACAACAAGCATGCCGATATATTTGTCTCCATCCACGCCAACTCAATATCGTCAAAATCGCCCATGCACCGCAAAATCAACGGTGCGGCCGTCTATACTCTCGGTCTCGACCGAAGCGACACCAATCTCAGCGTGGCCATGCGCGAGAATGAGGTGATGAAACTTGAGGCCGATTATTCTACTACATATCAGGGCTTTGACCCGTCGTCGACCGAAAGCTACATAGCCTTTGAGATGATGCAGCACAAAAACATGGATCAGAGCATAGCCCTGGCTGAAGCTGTGCAAAACCAACTGGTAAGGACTGCCGGACGAAAAAACAACGGAGTGAGACAGGCCCCGTTCTGGGTGCTGGTGCGCACAAGCATGCCGTCGATACTTGTCGAGCTCGACTTCATATGCAATCCGACCATGGAGACATTCATGGCGTCAGACGCCGGCAGCACCAAACTGGCCCGAGCCATATATAACGGCATCGAACGCTATCGAAATGCCTCGGGTGTCACATCTAAAAAATATCCGGCCCATAAGCGTGCCGTCAAGCCTGTCTCCACCCCCGAGCCGGAGCCGGAATGTAGCTCTGACGAGACAAGCCCGAGTTGCAAGCCTGCGGATGCGTCGGCCATAGTATATAAAATACAGTTTCTGACCGCTCCAACTGTCATACGACAGGGTGACAAAAGATTCAAGGGCCTCAAGGATGTGGAGTCTTATCGCGATGGAGGTGCGGTAAAATACACTTACGGTTCTTATCCGTCGGTCAATGCCGCTGCCTCCGATCTGAAAAAAGTCAAGACAAAGTTTCCCGACGCATTTGTCATAAAAACCCGCGACGGAAAACGAATCAAATAACCCCCAAAAAAATTCAACTCTGACAAAAAACATTATTCGTTATATGAACAAACTATTCTCACGCGAAGTAAAGATAGGAGCCTCGGTGCTCGTAGCCCTGCTGGCACTCGTATTCGGCATCAACTACCTCAAAGGCGTAAACATATTCAAGGCCGCCAACTATTACTATGCCTCCTACACCAATGTCGCCGGGCTGGCACAGTCGGCACCAGTGACACTCAACGGTTACAAAGTCGGTCTGGTGAGAGATGTGGCATATGAATACGACAATCCCGGCCATGTGAGAGTAGAGCTCAGTCTCGACCGCCAGTTGCGCCTCCCCGAAGGCACCGCGGCCGCTATAGTCACCGATATGTTAGGCACATCGACAATCGAGCTGCGTATGGGCACATCGCCCAACTATATCGAGGTCGGACAAAAACTTCAGGCTATCGAAGGTAGCGGACTCATGGACAAGGTATCAACCGAACTCATGCCTACAATCATACAGATAGCTCCGCATATTGATTCGCTCGTCGTAGCCCTGACCGCCATCGCAGCCGATCCGGCTCTGCAATCATCGGTGAAACGTCTCGATGTCATCATGGCCAATCTGGAGAAATCGACAACACAACTCGACCGCGCCATGGGAGCGATGCCCTCAATCATGAACAACGCAAACGCCACTATGGCCAACGTCAAAGAAATCTCGGCTAATATCTCACAGGTGTCACAGGCACTCGCCGTTCTCTCGGACGACCTCAAGAAAATGCCACTTGACTCGACACTCACCCATCTCAATAATATCACAGCCAATCTTGACGAAGCCACCGAGAAACTCAACTCGTCCAACTCGTCGCTTGGTCTGTTGCTCAACGACCCCGGCCTCTACAACAATATCAACAACTCGGCCGCACATATCGACAGCATACTCATCGACCTAAAGAAGCAGCCCAAACGCTACATCCCAAGCATAAAGATATTCTAAGCACCCTCCGTGTGAAAAGCTAACGACGAGTCTGTATCCATAGCTATAATAAGGATACAGACTCGTCTCATTTTTTTGCGAATAAACCTATTTTAACAAAATATACCTTATCGTTGATTAAACCTTATGTAATATCGGCAGTCTTAATAACATAAACAAAACTTATTCATTACGATATACTAATTAAACTCGATGACACGTTTCAGACACGCTCTCACGACGTTAGCCCTACTCCTCTTCAGCACAGTAACAGCATTGGCTGTCAACATCACCGGGACGGTGAAAGACGCGGCTTCGGCCGAGCCACTTATGGAGGCAACCGTAAGGCTTCTCACAGCCAAAGACAGTACATTTGTCAAAGGCGTCACCACCAATATTGACGGCAAGTTTACCCTCTCGGGCGTCCAAAAAGGCAACTACATCCTTTCGGTGACATATATCGGATATTCCGACCATTATCAAAATGTAAATGTAGCTTCGTCCAATGTGCGCCTGGGCGCGATTGAAATGAAAGAATCATCACAGTTGCTCGGGGTGGTCAATGTAGTCGCCACCAAGACTCCCATAAAAGTCATGGAGGACACCGTGGAATACAACGCAGACTCTTACCACACGCAGCCCAACGCTGTGGTCGAAGACCTGCTGAAACGACTCCCGGGCGTGGAAGTTGGCTCTGACGGCTCAATCACAGCCCAGGGAAAGACCATCTCAAAGATTCTTGTCAATGGCAAGGAATTTTTCAGCGATGACCCGCAGGTGGCATCCAAAAACCTCCCCGCCAACATGATCGAAAAGCTCCAGGTAGTAGACCGCAAAAGCGACATGGCCCGTCTGACCGGTGTCGACGACGGAGAAGACGAGACTGTGATCAACCTCACTGTAAAAAGAGGTATGGACGAAGGATGGTTTGGCACAGCCGAGGCCGGATATGGTACAGACAAGCGTTATGCCGCCTCCTTTAACATCAACCGATTCTGGAACGGCAACCAGCTCACATTTCTCGGCAATCTCAACAACATCAACCAGGTAGGATTTACCGACAGTAACGGTTCACGTTTCCGTGGACCACGCGGACAAGGCGGTAACACCATCTCACGTGCTTTTGGCGTGAACTTCAATATCGGCAACGAGGAAGTGTTCCGCATCGGCGGTGACATAATGTACTCCAACACCGACCGTTCATCCACCAAGTATCAGAACCGCCAATACATCTTCCCGGAATATTCCACATTCTCTAAAATCGACAACATCGCCCGTGACCGCTCCAACAATGTGAGTGCCAACCTGCGTATGCTATGGAAGCCCGACTCGTTCAATACTCTCGAGTTCCGTCCCCAATTCTCTTACAACCACCAGAACGCCTATTCATGGGAAAACACCGTCAACCGCGACCCGCGCTATATGCTGAACGGCAACGACATTGTCAGCACGACCGACAACAACGTCAACTCCCGCGGTAACTCCTACGAGGCATCCGGCCGACTCATATATTCACACAGTTTCAAGAACCACCGCGGTCGCTTACTCTCACTCAGCGGCAGTTACTCGATGTCAAACGTACGCGAGTATCAGTATTCACTCTCCCACATCGTAAAACGCATGCTTGAGGAAATGGAGGCCGAGGAGGATGATCCGACAGCCGATGACTATCTTATAGAAGACCAGGACCAGTATATCGACTCGCACACCTGGAACAATCAGGTAATGGGCCAGATGACATGGACCGAACCTCTCGGCAATCCGGCCAACGGCAACTCGCTCGTGTTCAGCTATCGCATGAACTACCGCTGGAACAATTCCGACCGTCTGTCATATGACTACACCGACCCGACAACCCCGCTCGAGGACCTCGTGCTCGACAAAGATCTCTCCAACAGTTTCCGCAACAACTATTTCAACCAGAACATACGCCTCGGTTACAAAAAGACAGGCCGCAACCTTAACTATGAAGTCGGTCTCGCCCTCGTGCCTCAGATGTCAAAGTCAATCGACCTCATCAACTCGGACCGCAACATCGACACCCGCTGGGTATGGAACTATGCCCCCTATCTGCGCCTGCGCTATAAGTTCAGCAAGCAGCGTTCGTTCCAGGCCAACTATCGCGGACGCTCATCACAGCCGTCGATGACTCAGCTCCAGCCGGTGCCCGACGTTACCGACCCCATGAACGTGACCATTGGTAATCCCGATCTGAAACCATCGTTCTCCCACAATCTCAATCTACGCTTTCAGGATTTCAACATGGACGCCCAGCGTTCGATAATGTTTAATTTTGATTTCACTTACAATCAAAATTCAATCATATCCAATACCACATATGATGCAAATGCAAAACGTACGACCAGATACACCAACGTCAACGGTGTGTGGACCGGCCGACTCATGAACATGATGTCAATGCCGCTGAGCAACAAAAAGTGGACCATCTCCAACCACATATTCGGCAACGCATCGCAAAATATCGGCTTCAACAACGACGTGCGCAACACTGCCCGCAACTTCAGCATCTTCGAGAGTCCGGGCATAGCGTTCCGTCCCGACCACTTCGAGTTTGAGATACGTCCGCAATACAATGTACAGTTCTCCAACAACTCGGTACAGACAGCAAGCAACGCCACCATCCACCGTTACGGAGGCCGTGCCGATGCCACTTACTACACCCCCTGGGGTCTGACTCTCCAGAGCGACATCAACTACACCGCCACCAAGGGTTACTCAGCCGGGTTCAACACCAACACATGGATGTGGAACGCATCAATCTCGCAGCAGTTGCTCCGCGACAAGTCGCTCACTGTGTCGGTACGCGTCTATGACCTTCTCAACCAGGTCAACAGCATCAGCCGCAGCATCACCGCAAGCTATATCGACGACACAGCGACCAATGTACTCACCCGCTACTTCATGTTCTCTGTAAGCTATCGCTTCAATACTTTCGGTAAAGGCAACGAGCCCAAGACCGACGGCGGAGAGTTTAACCGCGGTCCCGGCCGTGGCGGCTTCGGAGGCCCCGGAGGACCGGGCGGACGCGGAGGCCGTCGCTTCTAAAAAGAACAACCACACATATTACAATCCGTCCACATTATTGTTTGCATAGGTTAGGTTAAAGCAAGGACGGATCAATGGCCGGGACTCGCGATGAGCCCCGGCCATTCCTTTATATATTAGGGAAGTTTTTATGAGATTACCCCAACCGTTTTGAATTTTTAACATTTAACAATAACCTCTTGTTTAACAATGTTTTGTCTATCTCTATACCCTAAGTTTCACAGAATTTAGGGCTTTTTTGGCTCTGGTTCAAAAAGTCACCAAAGTTTATAAACCCAACCCCAAACAGGTTGGCTTATGAACGATATTAACTTTGGAACATTTAATTCGCTGTATGACTTCTTCACAGCCTTCCCAGATGAGGAGGCTTGCATCGCCTTCCTCGAAAATAAACGTTGGAAGAATGGAGTGGTGTCGCCTTTTGACCCTTCATCAAAAGTTTACCACCGTAGCGATGGTAATTATCGGTGTAAGAACACGGGCAAGAATTTCAACGTGCGTATAGGTACTATATTTGAAGGCACAAAGTTACCTCTGCGCAAGTGGTTTATGGCTATCTATCTTATCTGCAATCATAAGAAGTCAATCTCTGCAACCCAATTAGCAAAGGATATATCCGTGACGTTGAAAACATCGTGGTTCCTTCTGCATAAAATTCGTAGGACATTCCATAGCATTCATATGGAGAAGTTAGACGGTGAAGTTGAACTGGATGAAACCTTTGTCGGTGGCAAGAATAAAAACCGCCATGCTAATAAGAAGGTAAAGAATAGTCAGGGCAGGAGTTTCAAAGATAAGGTTCCTGTACTCGGTATGCTACAACGTGGAGGAAACGTGATTTGCAAGGTGGTAAAGGATACTTCGGTTAAATCCCTTACACCGCCTATCCTCAAAGCAGTAAAGCGCACCGCAACGCTCTTTACCGATGAATGGTGTGGCTATGACCTCGTGCGTAAACTCTATACCACGAAAATGGTTGACCATGGCAAGGGTCTATATGTTGTCGGTGACGCTTATACAAACTCCATAGAAGGATTTTGGGGGAATTTCTGCAAGCGTGTCGTTAATGCGATTTATAATTGGGTCAGTCGTAAGTATATGCAGCGGTATTTTGATGAGTTTTGCTTCCGATATAACACTCGCAGCGTTTCTAACAAAGTACGCTTTGATATGGCAATAACGAATACAAATATCCGTGTAACCCAAAATCAGATTGTAGGAAAATGAAGCCCAAGAAAAAGAAAAACAAAGAGTATATGTCAATACTTGACCGACCCATTGAGGAATTAAAAAAGCCAATGGGTCAGTCAGTGAATTTTGGAAAGGTCATAACCGATGTGGTGCGCTACAATCCGAAGAAGAAGTGAGTGATTACCACACTCTATTTGTTCGTTGAACTACATATATCCTTGCTTTACCATTCTTAGGAAACATAATATTACATTGAATTTGTTTCTCATTTCGGTAAATCAATTCGTTTCCGTCATCTTCAATCAATGCAAAACCATACTCAGCGAGTTGGTCATTAAGAGTATTGTAATAGTCACTATCTAAGTCAATATTAAAAATGACTACTGCGAAATTCTTATCACAAGTTCTGCTGAATTCGGCTTCAATTGGTGGAATTGAATCGGAGTTTGAAGCAGACAAGTAATAGGAACAAGCCACATACTTATCAAATTCTTTAGACACGACGGATAAACCATTATCCTCAAAGGTTTTCTCGACTTTTGAAACATCATCAAAATGTTCCAAAAGTTCTCCTGCTAATCTCAGCAGTTGTGGTTGGCTCCATGCGCTTAGGCTGCAAACTATCACAGCCAAAAGCATTACCATTGCTCTTTTCATATGGCGATTTTACAAGAGTTCTCCGCAGGCATCCAATTGGAGATTTTTCTTACTTGAGTTATATATAGAAAAGTGGGCTGCCATCCTTGCACTCTTGTAGGTATCGCCAAACACCTGAATACACGCACGGATAGGCAGCCCACATTATATGAGCTGTCACCGTGCCTCGTGTATTCTTTGTGAAATTGGCGATTTTACAAGAGATGAGGCACTTCTCTTTTATTTCAAAACTTTGTCTTACAAAAGACACGGCAAAGTTACGAAGAAATTTTGTAATTTTGAAATCAATAGACCTCTAATGCTTTGGCATGTTATTTGTTATATATAAGAATGCCATTAGCCTATTATGGGCTGATGGCATAAAGTTGGAGGACAAATCTCTATTAAACCCCGAATTTCTTTCCAAAGCAACTTAAAGAAAGGAGGTGTTTAGATGGAGAATAATAGAACATTTGAATGGGTCAAAGTTCGGACTTACCCCATTCTCATAGATGGTAAATGGGCGTTTGAAACGCTCTACAAGAAAGTTTATCGTTGATTTCGTTCCTATGTCCTCCGACTTTTATACTTGCTTAAGCAACGACTGAAAATACATTCTAAATTCCCTCCAATTACGAAATTTCTGCTCATCAAACTTTATACCTGCTATCTCAGCAAACTTTCGTATCGCTACCAAATCCGTCAATGGAAATTTAGAGTTGCGCATCTGCTCCGTTATAATTTGACCATTCGTTTTATTACTCTTTCGGATAATCCCGATAAGGCTACTGAGAAGCGCGACGGTAGCCGAATTTCCAGCACTATCGCCACTCGTTTCCCTTTCGGTTATATCGTGTACCATCGGAAGTCTATCTACCGATAGAAATGCCTCTCGGAATAGCGTCTGCCCGTCTTCCGCACCGTTGACCGATATGTCAGTACCTCCGTCAGCGTTCTTTTCCCAACGGATTGTTATGCTTGACTCGTTCATAAATATTGTTTTTAGGAATAAACTTTGAACGCTGTAACTGTCAAGTTGTCAGCATCATTATATTGGCACGTTTATTGCTATATAAAAAGTATCAGCCCAACCCTTGACACGGAGGCTGATACTGGACTCATCAGTAAGATATGAGACACCAAGTGCAACTGGTAGGCGTTGCGCAGATGTTTGACTCTTTTTGTTTTACTGCATGAAGAATTATTACCACATTAGTCCTTCAACAGGCAAGCGTACAGGGGTGAGAGGTTATGATTATGGTGATGATTATATCACCATATATTTCACGAGTGGAAGTGTTTATACCTATACACTTGAATCTTGTGGAGAATATCACCTCTCCAACATGAAACGTCTTGCTGATGCGCAAAGCGGTTTGAATACCTATGTAACACGAAACAAACCGCCGTATGCATCAAAGTCTTAATCCTCTATCATCAGATGCTCACATTCTTGAAAGGTTCCAATCCGTTCAAACTTTTTGAGTTCATCTTGTGATAGATTATGTAGGTAGCCATAGGTTGGGCTGATTGCTTCAACTTGTGGCTGCTTTTCATTCCAATAAATTCGGAAGTAATTCTTGCCGTCATATATCACGTCATCCTCTTTAATTGGTTGCCCTTGCTTATCAACCAAGTTGTTTGGGAAATTTGTTTCCATATCGTTTGGTTTTATTTCGCCTATAACTGATATGAAAGCATTCTATTTATGCGCCACTCTGTTCGGGGTAATTTCGTATAAACTCACCATATATTAAACGGCACGCAGACTTGATTTTAGCATCAAGCCTGCGTGCCGTTTAATATCGCAATCGCTTTTACTTACCTGTCAAGACAGTGCGTATGTCATGAAGAGTGTTGAGTGCGGCCATGGGTGTGAGATTATTTATGTCAAGGCCAAGTATGCGGTCACGCAACTGTGTCAGCACAGGATCGTCAAGCTGGAAGAATGACATCTGGAATCCCTCGGGCACATCCGAAATCTTGCCGAGCCTCTCCGACGTAGCATTGTCACTCTCGCGGTTGACGCGCTCCAGATGACGGAGCACCTCATCGGCCCGCTTCACAATAACCTGTGGCATGCCGGCCAGTTTGGCCACATGGATACCGAAACTGTGTTCGCTTCCACCTCGAGCGAGTTTGCGCAGAAACACGACTTTACCCTCTATCTCACGGACCGACACGTTATAGTTGACCACACGGCTGAAACTCTTTTCCATCTCGTTGAGCTCATGATAGTGAGTGGCGAAGAGAGTCTTGGGATGGGAGGTGCCATGCTCGTGGATATACTCGACTATGGCCCATGCGATAGAGATACCGTCGTAGGTAGATGTGCCGCGGCCAAGCTCGTCAAAAAGTATGAGGGAGCGTTCGCTCATGTTATTGAGGATGGATGCGGCCTCGTTCATCTCGACCATAAAAGTCGACTCTCCGAGCGAAATATTGTCAGAGGCTCCGACTCGTGTAAAAATCTTGTCGACCACGCCTATGTGCGCGCTCTCGGCCGCCACAAACGAGCCAATCTGCGCAAGCAGCACATTGAGAGCCGTCTGACGGAGCAAAGCCGACTTACCCGACATATTCGGGCCTGTTATCATCATCACCTGTGTGCCGGTATTGGACAGATTGACACTATTGGTGATATACGGCTCGCCCGGCGGCAGTTCTTTTTCTATGACGGGATGACGCCCCTCCACGATAGAAAGCTCGAGCGAATCGTCGACCACAGGACGGTTGTAACGGTTCTCGATGGCTACGCGTGTAAACGAGTTGAACACATCAAGCTGCGCCACCAACTGCGCGTCGAGAAGTATTGCCGGAATATAGTCGGAAAGACGAGTGACGAGCTCGGAATATATGCGCTGCTCGATGATGGCAATCTTATCCTGCGCGCCAAGTATCTTCTCCTCATATTCCTTGAGTTCCTGAGTGATGTAACGCTCGGCATTGACAAGAGTCTGCTTGCGTATCCACTCGGGAGGCACCTTGTCACGGTGGGTATTGGTGACTTCGATATAATATCCGAACACGTTGTTATAAGCCACTTTGAGCGACGGAATACCCGTGCGCTGGCTCTCGCGCTGCTGCAACCGAGCAAGATAATCCTTGCCACGATAGGCGATGTCGCGCAGTTGGTCAAGCTCTTCATCCACTCCGGGACGAATCACTTCGCCACGATTGAGGGCGGTGGGGGCGTCTTCCACTATCTCACGGGCTATCTTCTCGGCGATAGTGGTACAGGGATTGAGCTGGTCGCCGACCGACTGAAGTACCGCAAGATCGGCTCCACAACACACGCGCTTGATGTCGGGAATCACACGGAGGGCATTGCGCAGTTGTAACAGTTCGCGGGGATTGACACGCAAGGCTGACACCTTGGAAATAAGCCTCTCAAGGTCACCGATCTGAGACAGGGCCTCATGCACAGCCTCGCGGTCATCAGGATGCCGGAAGAAATACTCGACAATGTCAAGACGTTTGTTTATCTCTGTGGGGTCTTTCAGCGGGAAGAGCATCCAGCGGTGAAGCAGGCGCGCACCCATAGGGCTGACTGTACGGTCAATTACATCGAGCAGACTTTTTCCGTCCTCGTTCATCGAGCGTACCAGCTCGAGATTTCTAACTGTGAAGCGGTCGAGCCTCACCGACATCTCCTCTTCGATACGGGCAATCGATGTGATGTGTGATGTGTGGGTGTGTTGCGTTATGTCGAGATAATGGAGCACCGCGCCCGAGGCAATAATTGCCGAGGTCATGCGGTCGACACCGAATCCTTTGAGCGAAGAGGTCTCAAACTGTTTCAGCAGACGGTCGTGAGCCGATGAGTCGGTGAATATCCAGTCGTCAAGCTCAAAGATATAATAGTGCTCGGCCATCGACTCCTCGGCCAGACGCTTCTTGCCACGTTCCACAAGCACCTCTTTGGGAGCAAAACTGCTCACAAGTTTGGTCACATAATCGACCGAACCCTCGGCGGTAAGAAACTCGCCGGTCGAGATGTCAAGAAACGCCACTCCGGTGTTCTGCTTGCCGAAATGTATGGCGGCAAGGAAGTTGTTCTCGCGATGATTGAGCACATTGTCGTTGATTGACACACCGGGAGTGACAAGCTCGGTGATGCCGCGCTTAACGAGTTTTTTTGTCGTTTTCGGATCTTCAAGCTGCTCGCATATGGCCACACGCTTGCCGGCACGCACCAATTTGGGCAGATATGTATCGAGTGCGTGATGTGGGAAACCGGCCAGCTCCACATATTGCGCAGCCCCGTTGGCACGACGGGTGAGCGTAATGCCGAGTATCTCGGAGGCCGCAATGGCATCCTCTGAAAATGTCTCGTAAAAGTCTCCCACCCTGAACAGCAATATGGCATCGGGATGTTGTTTTTTCATCGCGATATACTGCTTCATCAGCGGAGTTTCCACTATAGCTTTGGCCATAAATCAGTTATGTTATGCTTCGATTTCAGACAATTCGAGCCAACGCAGCTCTTTCTCGTCAAGTATATCTTTAATCTCACTGTATCGCGCTGCCTTCTGAGCTATATCGCCGATATTTTCTCCCGAATTAAACAGGGCCTCGAGGGCTGATTTCTCTTCGGTGAGTCGGTCAATCTCTTCAGTAAGAGCTTCGAGCTCCTTGCGCTCCTTAAATGTAAGCCTGCGCTGACGCTGCACAGCCGGCTCGCGCTTCGCTGCGGCCGGAGCGGTCTTTGCGGTAGCTTCCTGAGCCCTGGCAGCCTTCTGCTCCTTGAGATAGTTGCGATAGTCGGTATAATTGCCGGGGAAATCCTTTATCACACCGTTGCCCTCCATCACAAAGAGGTGGTCGACTATGGAGTCAAGGAAGAAGCGGTCATGCGAGATTACAATCACACACCCCTTGAAGTTCTGAAGGTATTCTTCAAGTATGCCGAGTGTCATGATGTCGAGGTCGTTTGTCGGCTCGTCGAGTATCAGGAAGTTGGGCTGGGTGATGAGTACGGCCGCAAGATGCAGACGTCGCATCTCGCCTCCGCTGAGAGTGGATATGTATTTCTGCTGATCGGCCGGAGAGAACAAAAACCGTGTGAGAAACTGCATTGGCGTGTAGTGGGTCGTGCCATTTATCACCACATCCTCTGTGATATCAGTGATGGCGTCAATCACCCGCTTGCCTTCGGGCAACGACAACCCGTCCTGGCTGTAATAACCAAACCGCACGGTCTCGCCGACGTTCCACTCACCCGAATCCTGAGCCACAAGGCCCTGGAGCATCTTGATGAATGTCGACTTGCCGACACCGTTCTCACCGACAATACCGACCTTCTCATATCGGGCGAACGTGTAGGTGAAATCATCGAGAATCACCTTGTCGCCAAATCGTTTGCTCACGTTTTTAGCCTCGAATATCTTCGATCCGATATATGACGACTTGACCTCGTTGGGATCAATGTTACGCTCGTCATATCGCACCGACGCACGCTCCTTCAAGTCATAGAAAGCATTGATGCGGTATCTTGCCTTGCCGGCTCGGGCCTGAGGCTGACGGCGCATCCACTCCTGCTCTTTGCGCAAAGTGTTTTTCACCTTGGCAAGTTCGCCGGTCAGAGCCTCTATGCGCTCGGCCCGTCGGCGCAGATAATAATCGTAATTGCCTTCATAGGTAAATATCTGACGCATGTCTATCTCTATAATCTTGTTGCACACGCGGTCAAGAAAATAGCGGTCATGCGTAACCATCAGAAGTGTGATGCGCTGACGGGTCAGATAACCTTCGAGCCACTCGACGGTAGATATGTCAAGGTGGTTGGTCGGCTCGTCGAGTATAAGCAGGTCGGGATTGCCGAGCAGCACACGGGCAAGCGCGGCCCGCTTGAGCTGTCCGCCCGAGAGGTGGTCGACCTTCAGTTCGGCACTCTCTATGCCGAGTTGCGACAGCATCTGGCGGACACGGTCTTCACGCCCCCACTCCTCATGGTCGGTATCATGTATGGCCGGCAGCAGATTGTGCATCAGCGTAGTGCCGGGTTCAAAGACAGGCGACTGGTCAAGAAACCCTACCCTCAGGTCGCTGCGAAAGGTTATGGAGCCGCTGTCGGGCGACTCATGCCCAGAAAGCAGACGCAGCAGTGTGGACTTGCCCGTGCCGTTCTTGGCTATGACTCCGATCTTGTCTCCTTCGTTGACACCAAAGGTTATCGAGTCAAAGAGCATACGGTCGCCATAGCTCTTGGTCAGGTCTTCGACTTGAAGATAAGGTTTCATCAATCAGTAGTTGAATAATTAGTTTTTGCAATTATTTCTCAAGACATGCGTCAAGGGCTTCGGTGATGGCAGTGCGGTCCATGCCACGTCCGATAAATACGAGCTTGACCATACGGTCACCGTAATCCTCGTCCCAGTCTTTCATCATATCGGGATTCTGGGCCATAAGTTCGCGGAACTCGTCCTCGGGAGCTGTGGCAAACCATAGACCGGCCTCCTTGAGCGACTTCTGACGTCCGGCCGATTCAAAGAGATATGACATATCGGGATTGGTGGAGAAATAACATACACCTTTGCAGCGTATCACCTCCTTGGGCCACTTTGTGGCTGCAAAGTGGTCAAACTTATTGAGGTCAAATGCGGGCCGTCGATAGTAGACAAACGTGCTTATGCCATACTCCTCTGCCTCACCCTCGCCATGGTGATGATGGTGGTGGCAGTGTCCGCAAGTGCAGCCTTCGCCATGCTCATGGTGATGTTCATCATGATGGTGTCCGTCGTGCTCATGCTCATGGCAATGGTCATGACACTCATCGTCATGATGATGGTGGTGGTGATGATGCTCGCGTTCCTCTTCCTCAATCTCATGATTGTCACGGTCAATCTGCTGCACCCACGCAGCCGATGATGCCACGGAGTTAAAATCAAAAAGGCCGGTGTTGACAAGGCGCGTTATATCCACATCGGCATAGTCACACTCTATGATTTCAGCCTTGGGCTGAATAGCGCGGACAATGGCACGAATGCGGGCAAGCTCTTCGGGCTTGACTTCCGACGCTTTGTTGAGAAGGATTATGTTGCAGAACTCTATCTGCTGTATGATAAGGTTTTCGATATCTTCCTCGTCAAGATTCTCTTTCTTGAGCGACTCGCCGCATCCAAACTCGTCCTGCAGGCGCAAGGCGTCGACAACTGTCACGATACAGTCCAGGCGGGGTATGCCATATATAGTGGCAGTCTCGCCGAGCTGAGGGATGGAACATATCGTCTGGGCAATGGGTGCCGGCTCACATATGCCGCTGGCCTCTATGACTATGTAGTCAAAACGCTTCATCGCCATGATGTCCTCAATCTGCTTGATAAGGTCCATCTTGAGCGTGCAACATATACAACCGTTGGAGAGAGCCACAAGGCTGTCGTCTTTCGAGTCGACCACTCCGCCACGCTCGATGAGGCTGGCGTCGATATTCACTTCGCCTATATCATTGACAATCACAGCAAATTTTATGCCGCGCTCGTTGGTCAGAATATGGTTGACCAATGTGGTTTTACCGCTGCCGAGATAACCGGTAAGCAGCAATATGGGAGTTGTCTTTTTCATCATATTTTCTATGCTGAATATATTGTGTTTTATATCACCATTCTATCTTTATCGCCACGCTGTCAAGTTCTGCAGCAATGGGCGGCGTTATCTTGGCTACGCGTATGAAGCCGCCCTGTATCAGTGGGAAACGGCTGGTAAGCGCGGTCTTGATACGCATGGCTACATGCTCAAGCAAAGCCGAAGGCTCAGACATCACTTCGGCTATCACCCCGGTGGCCTCGGCATAATTGAGGGTACCTCCAAGATCGTCATGCTCCAAAGCCCTGTCCATAGGATAGACCAAATGAGCTGAGACCTCAAAGAGATTGCCCACCTGCCGCTCCTGTGGGAGCACTCCATGTCGGGCAAAAATCCTCAGCCCGTTTATTTCCACCGTGCCCTTCATTATCCCCATGTGAGGTTACTACCGCGCTTGCGCCATCCCTTGATGCGATAATAGAGGGTATAGAGCGGGTGATATGACATAAACCATGGAAATGTGAGCAGCAACGGACGCGACCACAACGCACGTGACGTCTTGCGCCATGATATCATCAGTATAATCCAGGTAACCAGCAGCACGACTCCTGCCGCAATCGCAGGCACCAGCGAAGGAAGCCCGACCACCGCAAGTGCGACCGCCGAGCATATCAGCAGCCACCATGCCCAAGAGCAGGAGCTGAAAAACAATCGCGCATGGCCGCGAAGACGCGAAGCCGTGTAGTCGCGACGTATCTTGTCGGCCTTATGCATGGCTCCGGGAGCATCCTGCACATGCAGGAGCATAGAGTCGGTCGACAGTTCGACGTCTGTATTTCCACCACTGGCCACCTCGCTGACAAACACGTCATCATCGCCATACTTTAAGTCAAGCGAGCGTGAAAAACCTTTATTGCTGAAAAACACCTCACGACGATAGGCTATGTTACATCCCGTGCCGCGATAAGGGCGACCGGCAATAGCCCAGGAGAGCCACTCGACGGCACTGCGCACCTGGTCGAACGAATGCAGACGCTTCCAAGCATGCGATATGCCCTCCTGCTCAGATGGAGCGGCATAGCCGAGCACAATATCGGTATGAGCGTCAAAATGACGCGCCATGTTTCTGAGCCATTTGTCAGACGGCACCTGACATGCACCGACTGTATGGAGCAAGACATTATATTTCGCAGCCTTTATGCCGAGCGTCACGGCAAGTTTCTTTCGGGAAAGTGAGCGCGATTCCTGTGGGGTGAAAGTCATATAGAGATTGGAATATCTCTGCTCAAGGCGTGCTATAACGTCTTTGGTCGAGTCCATAGCTCCGTCATTCACGACAATTACCTCAAACGGCGACGGATAGTCCTGGTCGAGTATCTGGGGTAGCAATACCTCGAGATTGGCGGCATCATCCTCAGAATACACTATCACCGACATGGGCGGGAACACATAGTCGGCCGCCACAGAGTCATCGCGACCGCTGTCAGCAGTCACTCTACGGCCAACCGACGCCACATAATGGCGAAAACCCGCAAGAAGATATATCGCCGAAACCGACAAAACGGCCAGCAGAGCTATTATGACAGGGGTGAAGCTGATTTCAAACATTTGTAGTACAAATTGGAAATTATATCTGCATTAATACAAAAATCCCTGTCACAAAGTGCGCACAAGGACCCATATTGAGTTGCAAAATTACAAAAAAGAATCCATTCATCAGCCAAATTCGGTCTATTTTATTCCCAATTTATTACGCAGACGACACGTATTTAATCAGCCTTTACCGGACACACAACACATCCTCGATTAATGATGAGAGGATTGCATATCTCATTAATTCTTCTTAATTTTGGAAATCCAATCATCACAAAAATAAAAAAACGCAACCAATATGAAAAAGACATTAATCCCCTTAACTCTGATACTCACAGGATCATTGTGCGCGACTGCAGCCGAAGCATTCGCCACTCCTTCCGACGGGATAGGCAGAACTGTCGACGTCTCGAATATCCTCGTCACAAAACAACCGGGAAAAACGGCCATCGACTCACTCATACAAGACCTCCCCGCCCTTACGCTCAACGATGCGATAGCTGCAATCGACCAAAGCATGAGTGGAAACGAAATAACCCGACTTGTTGACGCCGTATATCTGGTCAACAATCTGAAAAACGGATATTCGCTCGATGCGTCGCGCGACGCCATAACATTCACATCACGATTTCCGTTCAGACGCCCCAACCATCTCGACATAGCAAAGCTCAAAGATATATTCAACTCCGAGAGCCCTATATTACACAAGAATTACCTCAAAAAATTTGAGTTTGTGTTTCGCAACTGTGGTGCCATGTCGGAACTTATAGGCCTGCGAAAACTAATTGAAAATAATGTGGCCGACTGCTCTGAAAAATCATCCGCGCTACAACTGTTTGACGCTTACACCCCACTCATGGCCGGCTCACCGGCACCTGATGCCGAGTTTGTTGACAAGGACGGATGTCGGCATCGCCTGTCGGACTACGCAGGCAAGACAGTCGTAATCGACGTATGGGCCACATGGTGTCACAATTGCCTGAAGAAAATGCCGACCTTTATCGAACTGCGCGATTCTTACGCCGAAAATAACAATATCGCATTCCTGACTATATCAATCGACCGCCCTAACAAACGCGAACTATGGGACAAGGTATGCGAAAAGCATGCTCTGCACGGCATAAACAACTTCATCACCGACAGCAACAACATGTCGGAATTTGAGAATATATACAAGATATTTGGCATACCACGTTATATCCTAATCAATCCCAGCGGTAAAATCGTTGAAGCTTTCGCCCCCTCTCCCGGTCCGGAACTAAAAAAGCTCATCGACACCATATTATAATATAAATAAAATAGATTTGACAGTCCGGGCACACCTCGCTAAACTCACAGGTGTGCCCGGACTGTATTATTTCATCAAAAAAAGGAATCATAAAAACCGAAAGTGCTGAAATATATTCAACACCAATTATGACATTTCTAAAACATCTGCCATTAAATCAAATCCTGAACGCTACATCATAAGGTCATTATTATCACGCACTCTTTTGAGGAGATTTAACAAACACTCAA
>ERZ778517.845-NODE-845-length-28207-cov-5.282147_pt1 | contig 28207 bp, 25 predicted proteins | sample MGYA00510341_ERZ778517 | MGnify/ENA primary metagenome ERZ778517 (study PRJEB29527, sample SAMN07138964) | mouse gut metagenome | material: feces | host: mouse | place: China:Nanjing | collected 2016-01-25 ...
CAGGCATAGGATTCCAACACCTCAGAACCTTTTTTATAAACTATGGACGTTACCCTGTCAAGGCTGTCATAGCTATACTTCACTTTCTAACAAACACATCTGTAGATAGTGACAACTCCGTCTATGACAGTCTTGCAACCGATAGTTTTCCTAGTTTTTACAATCAGAACTTTACAATTATTACTCTAAATAGTAATAATTATCTTCATTCACCCGAATCTTCTTAATTGAAAAACAATTGGGATAGTCCTTAAATCCCTCTATGGAGGAACGATACTTTTTCATCACTGTTCTTGCTTTTTTCCAACTACTGAAATACCCGATTGTTTTTATACTGCCACCATGATCATGCATTAATTGATAAACATACATTTTCTACTTCCTTTCTTCAAAAAATATGAATTTCCACCTAATCTTTTCTATTCCATAGTTTTCCTTTAAATATTCCGCAAATTCATCGTCCTCCTGCGTTTCCATAGAGACAGACTGTTCTCTTTTATCAAAGCAATACATTTTCTCTAAATCTCTGTTTCTTAAGATGGTACAGTCCTCAAAATCCTGATAGTCCTGCATTTTCATAGCAAAGAAATCCTGAGTCTCTTCCTCGTTACAAATTTTGATTTCCTCACCGTCATATTTTCTCAGCCGATACCCACCAAGCAGTTCCAGCCTGAAAAACTCCGGATTAAATGCAATAAATCCTTCCGACCACGTACTATTTTCTTCATTAATTTTATGCTCAATAATATTAAATGCATCTTTTTTTCCCTTAAATCTTGGCTGCTCTGCAAATTTTTCCAATCCCCTTTCAGCCAGCTCATAGGAAGAATATACTGCAACTATTACTTCATCATCATTTTGAGGCTCATCATCCCAATAGAAAAATTTTAATTCATATATCATTTTCTTTCTCCAATCTACAATATATCGGTTAATAAAATGTAACACAATTTATTTAGAAACATATCATACAATCTGCACAATTTATTCCTTTTATTAGCGTCCTCTATCTCCCCATTTTTTCAACCGACTAAACTCATCTCCTTGTTTTCCCTTTCTCTTCCATCTATTTTTTCCGTAATGCTCATCCATTTTTCGCTTTGCATATTGCTTTCCTGATTCTCCATCTCGTGGTTTACTTCCTTTCGCCCAACTTGGAAAATCCGTTGCCCTCTCTTTTTGGCTCTTTTTGCTAGCTTTCTTTGAGGCTGTTCCACTCTTAACTTTACTTTTACTCTTATTTATATTGACTTTTTTCTTTATTGACGCTCCTGCTTTCGGCATAACCGCTTTCGCGCTGTACTTCTTTTTCTTGGCAGGACGTTCCTTATAAATATAAACTAACTTACCCCGTATACGAGCCATATTAGAATAATAAAGTACCAAACCTGCAGAAACAATAGCTGCACCTGCGTAATAAAGCAACGCTGTTTCCACAACTATATGCCCGCTAGGATCTACATAATTTATCGGATTATTCTTACAATACACATACAGATGCAGCGTATCCGGCTCATTCAGCTCTCCCCGATACGTATCTTCCGTCAGGAATCTCCCATTCTCCGGATCATAATACCTCGCATTCAGGTAATAAAGTCCCGTCGTCTCATCATAGATTCCGCCCGTGTAGCAGATTTCATTCTGGAACGCACTGCTTCCATTGATCTTCGTCTCTCCGAAGTCATCATACACATAGGACATCTCGCCCGCCCCGTCTTCATTCAGGACGCTTGTCGTACTTCCCTGTATATCCTTATTGTATAGGTAGTAATTAAAACTGTCACTTTTTACTTCCTCAGATGCCGCACTGTCTGCCGCCGCTTCCTTACCTTCGGCACTTTCCGGCGCTGCCTCTCCGGATATCTTTGAGGCATACTCCGTCATGATGACGTTATCTTCAATCCCCAGCAGATTCTGTATCGCTTTCGTATCCCCGCTTCCTTCTGTTGTATAGGACACCACGCCGTCCTGATAGAAGTAATTGGTTTCCTTCGCGCCTTCACTCTTTTTAATCCGCTGTCCGTTCCCATTATACAGGTTTTCCTGCGTAACCGTCTTAATCTGATCTTTCTTATCAGCGCTCTCTGTTCCCTGTGCCGCCTCAGAAGCCGGTTCCTGAACCGGTTCCGGCAAAGCCTCCGCTGACGGCATCGTGATCACTGCCTTACTCATACGGTTGTCTGCATCGTACTCATTCACCGTCGTCACATGGTTTTTCGTATCGGATTCCTTCACCTGATTCCCGTTCACGTCATACTCATAAGTAACGGTATTCTCTTTCTCACCGTCCCGCTCTGTCACGGCCGTAAGCAGCTGATTAAGCCCGTTATAGGTATAGGACGTCTGCGCGCTTCCCTTTCCCTTCTTCGTCCGGTTCCCGGTTTTATCGTATTCGTAGGTGATCGTTTCTTTTTTATCTCCGTCCTTATGGTCGGTGACTTCCGTCTTTGTAAGCTGCCCTAATGCATTGTAGGTGTATGCCTTTGTAATATTGACCTTATCCTGCTCTGTCTTTGGCGTATTGTTGATTTCCGTCTTTTCCGTGATCTGGTTGTTCTTATCATATTTGCAGGCATAGGATTCCAACACCTCAGAACCTTTTTTATAAACTATGGACGTTACCCGGTCAAGGCTGTCATAGCGGTAGGTCTTGGTGATACAGACATTTTCCGCCGCATCCGCTGTCTCTGTATCGGCTGTGGTTTCTCCTGCCGCTGCTTTTCCTGCAAGTCCCGGATATTCCTTAATCTCCACCACTTTCCCCTGTGCGTCATAGGCATACTCACGGATGAGGGGTTTTTCATCCCTTCCCTTTATCACTGCCCTGATGCCTGTCAGCCAGCGGTTTCCGTCGTAGACGTATTCCAGTCCCGCCACGCCGCCGTCCTTTACCAGCGCATAGCGTATGCCTGTTACCTTATCCTCCGCATCGTAGGAGTACGTGATCTTATGGGAAGCGATCACCTCTTCTGACGGTTCGCTCTCCGCATTCACTTCCGCGCTCCATGCCGTCCTTCCGAATCCGTCATATCCGGTCAGGGTATAGCGGTAAGGCGTAAGCTTCCCGTCCTTCATCCGGGAATCAGTCATCTTTGTCTGGCGGTACTGGTCGTCATAGGAGTAATCCGTCTGCAGCGTCTGCTTTCCGTCACTGCCGTACAGTTCTGTCTTTGTCAGGAGGTTTCGCTCATCATAAGTGAAGATCTTATATGCGTCATTTTCATACGTGGCCTTTGTCTGGTTTCCTCTGGAGTCATACTCGTAAGCTGTGGCGATACTCTCCTGCGCGTTGTCTCCGTGGTCTGCCGCAGACCGGAGCAGCCCTGCCGCGTCCCTTACTTCCACGCTGGTATGCCCTTTTGCGTCTGTAATGGTTATAGAGGTAGTTCCCCCTGCCGCATCTGTTGTATATTCCGCTTTTGTGGCGATCTTTTCTCCGCCTGCATCCTGCATAACCTGCGTGACTCTGCCGGAGTCGTCATAAGTATATTCTGTCGCCGTACCTTTGGCATCCGTTTCTTTTACGACATTTCCCTTGTCGTCATACTGCTTCTTTGCGACGATGGTATCTTTGCCGATTGCATAGCTTCCGTTCTCCACGGAAGGGTTGATGACAGTGGCTGTCTGGTTCCCCTTTTCATCATATAAGGTCAGCGTTACTTTACCGTCTGCTTTTCCTGCCTCCGTGCCGCCGCTGTACGCCGCCGTCTGATTGCCGCTCTTATCATAAGTATAATCTGTATAGAGTCCGCCTGCCTTCTCCTTTACCACTTTGCCGTCTTTGTCATAGTATTTTTCTGAAGAAGTGGTGCCGTCCGGATAGCTCTCTTTTTCTATCGAGGCATTTTTGATGGTGCGCTCTTTCAGCCCGTCTCGTACCGTCACATCCCCGTAGGAATATGCTGTCTTGTAGGTGATGGAATCCCCCTTTGTCACCCTGCGCTCTGTTACGCGGTTGATGGAGTCATACTGGTACTCCGTGGTGATCCCTGCCGTATCGGTCTCTTTTACGACTGTGCCGTTGCCGTCGTAGGAAGCGGTGCTTGTCTGTGTCTTTCCATTCAGCGTTACCGCTGTCTTTATGGTCCTTCCCAGATAGTCGTAGGTATACTCCGTCACCTGCCCGGTCGCCTCGTCCGTCGTCTTAAGTGGACGCCCCATCCGGTCATAGGTATTCTTCTCCTCGCTGACGGTGTCTGCGCTTACCTCTTTTTCGTAGAGGATATTGCCGTCGTCATCATAGGTACATACGGACTTTGACACCTCCATCCCGTCTTCCGTGACCGTAGACTCTAAGAGATTGCCGTCATCGTCATAGACGTTGACCGTGATGCTCTTATTTGACGCGTCGGTAGCGTCCGTCTCTTTCAGTGCGTTGCCTTTGGCATCATACTCTGTGGTCTCCTTGCTTATGGCAGTTCCGTTGATCTCTGCATTCACCGCTCCCGGAGAATCCTTCGTCCATTCGCTGGTGGTATCATAATTGTAAGTCGTGACCGTCCCGTCTTCCGCCGTCTCGCTTTTTACATTCTCATCGGCGTTGTAGGTTGTCTCTGTAACCTTCTCCTCGGTTTTAAACTCTACTTTTCCGTCGGTGATAGTCTCATAACCGACGGTTTTCTTTGTCTTTGTCACCAGATAAGGATTATCGGCGAAGCCGTACTCATAAGCGGTTACATCCCCGCCTGCATCTGTTTCCTTAAGCGTCTTCCCCGTCTGAGCGTCATACTCCGTGACGGTGGTACAGATCTCTGCGCCGGATTCATTCTTCTTCGTCACAGAAGTGCTTCCCGTCTGGTATGTCAACTGATCACTTTCCTGATTGGGGTAGGTGATCTTCTCCGCCTTTTCTCCCTGATAGCCGATCGTATACGCATGCCCTTTCCCGTCTGTGACAGAGGACAGATACCCGCCCGTATATCCGTACCGGAAGGTCTGGCTTTCCTTTTTATCTTTTGAAAGATGCGCCGCCTGTGTGAGCGTACCTCCCCCGTACGTATAGGACAGCGCCATGCCGTCCGGCAGGGATACACTCTGCAGCAATCCGTTTTCCGAAGAATAAGTGAGGGAGATCTTTTTTCCCGCACCCGTCTGAACAGAAGAAAGTCTCCCGTCCGGTCCGTAGTCATAGAGAAGGAAAGTTCCGTTCGGCTCGATCGCCGCGATCAACTGTCCGTCCTTGTCAAAGCGGTATAATACGCCGTCCTTCGTCTTAACGGTATAGGCGTGGGCTTTTACCTCGATGATCTCTGCTGCTCCGCCCATCTCCCCGATATTGCCGGAACCCGGCTTACTTCCTGCGGACTCTCCTTTGACCACATATGCGGACTCCCCCATATAACTGCTGCTCAAACCGCCCTTGGCATCCTCTTTTGCCGGCCCGGAAGCGGTCACCTCGCGCACTGCCCTCACCATAAGAGGAACCGCCGTCTCTTCGGACTGCAGCGTATAATCCTTTGTCTCCTTACACCGATAAGCGCCGCCGCTTTTCTCAAACCCATAGACGCTCCCGTCACTGTCGAGAAAATATATTTTTCCAGAGCTGTCCAAAATCAACTCCTTGTGCAGGGAATCCATCCAGCCTGTACCGAACATTCCCGTAAGGCTTAGCTGGCTGTTATAGTTCCTTGTCACGTCAAAGACAAGCTGGTTCGACGGCAGCGTCACATCCTCCTGACTGTAAGAAAGATTCCCCCCGCTGGTTTCTATACTGCCGTTCCCCGCCGGGGTGCTGAATTCATGATATCCCAGATAGTTCTTGCTCCCGGTCTTTTTCGTAAGCGCTTCCGACCTCGTGCCCTCTATAGAGAGGACGGGAGTGAGGAATGTCCTGCCCTCTATCTCGTCTTCCGTATTGACCCTTACTACCTCTGCCTTATAGTAATATTTCTTATCTGACACGCTGCGGATATCAACCCAGTAACTATCCTCTACGTTATCTGCCGCCAGCGTGGAGGCATCTGCTTTGAAGTTCTCGCTCTCTCCCCGGTAGATTCGGTAATAGACGCTGTCAGACAACTCTGACTTCGTCTTCCACGACAGGATATTCTTCCCGTATTCCTTGCGGATCTTAAGGCTTCCGCTTTCCGGAATATAGCCCTCGAATCCAAGCCCGTATTTATTGAGATAGTATTTCAGCGTATATGATTTGACATTGCCTGCCTTATCCACCGCGCGCAGTGTGATGGTATGCTCGCCGTTGCCCGTGATCTTCCCTGACGGAATCTGGTAGCTCCCGGAGGCTGCAGTTCCCAGTGATACAAATGCGCCGTTATTGACGCTGCATTCAATCTTCTGCAGGTTGGCGTCCGATACGCCGCTCCACGTTACCGTCGGCGTCAGATTGTCTGCCGGAGACGCCGCGGAGCTCGCCGGCTTTATAACAGGCTGGTTCATGGCCGGCGCAGTTCCGTCAATGTAAAATCCGCAGCCTTTCCCTACTCCGGCGATGCCGCCGTTATCTACCCCTCGTACTACAATCTTATAGATTCCGTCTCCCCATCCGGAGCTTGCAGCCACTGTCGCGCTTCCGCTTCCTGCCGTTCCAAGTTTCGTGCTGCCCGAATAATTCACTACTGTTCCGGTCTCGTTCCCTGACGCATCGCACTTTGCAAGCCGGTACTGTACATAGGCAAGTGACTTTGAACTGATTCCGGACCATGTTGTCTTGATCCTGCTTCCCCGTTTCAGATATTTTGGTGTGACAGTAACCGAAGAAGCGGTCGTCGGTTTATTATAATATACCACGGAAAGCTTCGGCCTTAAAGAGCTTGCACTGTGTCTGGAACCTACGAATTCACAGTAATGGCCGCTTTCGCTGGCGCCCTTGAGCATAATCCCGTAATTGCTTACAGAGCCGTTGGCAACCCCTCTGGCAAATGCGGTCAGGTTAAGGTTTCTGGCGCTCTTATATTTCCCGGTTGACTTTACGCTGCCGTACAATGTGTCAAAGCCCGGCCTGTTGTTCCATGTAATCTTGCCGATTGACCATGCTGCCTTCACCTTATATGCCTGTACCGTCTGCCCGCTGTTGCTGTTGCCTGTCTCGTACAGCGTCAGCACGGCGCTGTCTACATAATAACCTTTAATCTTCTTGGTCAAATCGACAAACTTCATATAAGTCCGGTAGACTCCTTTTGAGCCTTTCCCCGCGTTGACCACCGTCGTGCCATTGTCATAGAAATTGATTCCTTTATACTTTGAACCGCTTATGACATAGACGTCCCCGACATTTGCCTTGCCGGTCCATGAGACGGTAGGATCGATCGTCACCGGATACACCCGCTCCGGCGCCCTAAGGTAATCCTGATCCGCCGTCACCGTAACATGGTAAAGCCCCTCTTCCTCTTCATCCGCCGCAATCTCGCAGGTCAGCGCCTCGCTGTACGCTTCTCCCGAAGCGTCGTTCATGTTGGGCGGCATGATGTTTCCGACGATCTCCTCCGTACTGCCGTCATACAAAGTGATACCCTCGTCAAGCTGGTTCTTTCTGGCAGTCATGCCGGAAAGCCGGAGGTCGTAAGTGAACGTATTCTCTTTGGGGAGTTCCTTCAGCACGATCTCCTCCTTCACGCCGGAGGGCATGGAGGTATATTCATAAGACACTGGTTCTTCCTCAGAATCATACACCGCCTTAAGCGGTACTTCTGCCGTGTCCTCATAGCCGTTGGTATATTCCTCATCCTCTACCTTGACACTGCCAAGCTCCTCATCCGGATGCATGGATATTCCGTAGCCTTCATTTTCAAGGAGCAACGGCGTCTCCCCTGTCAGCTCTTCCGGGAAATACTGTTTCTTATCCCCTTCTGTATTCTCGTAGACATATCCATCAAGATTCTGATCGTTGCCGCTCTTTACATCGGTTACCTCGGTAAGCGACGGATCATAATCCGTAAGCTTCCCGTCCTCGTCCTTATAACGCACCGCCTCTTGATAGAATACGGTCATCTTTTTATTATCCCCCACATCAAAGGTCGTTGAAGTCTCCGTATTCTCTCCGAATCTGGCATCCTCTTCGGATACTTCGCAGGTTTCCGCCAAAGAACTTCCTCCATCTTCCGGCTGCTGCTCACCGGACGTCTGCTTTGTCCCTTCCGTGTACTCTGTCTCTTTGCCCCCATCTGCTTCGGTCTGAATATCCGCATCCGCCGTCTGTTCTGTCTGCGGCTCCTGTGCTTTTGCAGTATCCCCTTCATATGGAATCGAAGTTGCCGTAAATACGATCACCAGTACCGCCGCGGTGATCTGTTTCCATCTCTTTTGTATCTTTCCCTTACTCATCCTTATACCCCTTTTTCTTTATCTGTATATCTTCGCGCTGCTGTATTTTGTTGTTGTTTCTGATTTGCTCCCTTTATAACATGTAATCTTTGCTTTTACACGGTACGTGCCTTTCGCAACCTTACATGTGCGTTTAAAATTATAGTAATTTCCCTTCACGCTTCCTGACCACGTCTTCACCGCCGCATAAGAACCGTTTGCCGACTTCTTCTGCAGATACATGGTAATGCTGATCTTTGTCACCTCGCCCGACATCCCTTTTACCCTTACAGACGCCGCTGCAGTTCCTGACGTAACATTAAAGGAAACTGTTTTGCCCGCATCAATGGTCATAGGCATGATCTCTGATCCTTCATAATCAACAGCCAAAGGCGGGGCTTCTATACTCTCGGCTTTTGCCTCTCCCGCATAGCCGGTCATACATATGGCCGCTGACATGCACAGGGCAGCTCCCATTCTTCCAATCCCCCTTAAGATCCTTTTCTTTCGCTTTTTCATCTCTTTCTGCCTCCTTTCATTTATGTCTCTGCACTCTATAACGCATGGAAACCGTGAAATGTGACATGAAATCGGAAATTTATACAAAAAAGTTTTTCAGACACAAAAAAAGAACATTTACAGTCCATCCCCACTGCAAATGTTCTTTTACTTACTTTTTCGGCTTCAGCGACTCACATACCTTTAACAATTCTTCTTTGTCAAGGGAGTCCGCACCCACACAGTAACGTGTGTCCTCTGATTCCCACCAGATATGTATGATGCCGTTTTCCTTATAACAGATTCTCCCTTCATATCCCAGAATCTTAGTTTTTTCTTCCCTTACATACTCATTATCCTCTCCGACTGCCATGCCGTCCTTTACCTGCTCCTGATCGATGATGAGGCCGTCAGACTCCGATCTCTCATAGCTTAAGAATAAAAACGTCTCATCCTCATCCTGAATCATGAGTTTGTATCCGTCCGGTATATAAGCCGGGTAAAGCGGAACGAATTCTCCAGCCTTTTCTTTTGTCGCATAATATCTCTTCTCTGTCTCTTTCTCACGTACTACCTGCGTATATTCATAGAGCTTCGTCCTGATCCGCTCCATGCTCAAGGCATATGTACGGAATGACACCACTACGGCGCTTGTAATGATAAGCGCAAATGCCGCCGCGATCCGGGCTCCGTTCCTTATAGGAACACCATACTTTTCTTTCTGCCGCACACGTTTTAAATACTTCTCCATCGCTTTTTCAAAGCTTTCAGAGAACTCATGCGCAAGCTCACTGTCATCCGGATATGCCCTCATAAGCTTTTCTTCCAGCCCCGGCATATGCCTGTAAAGAAATTCATCATCCACCCGTATCTTACCCATGGGTATCCACCTCCATTTCATCAAGGATATCCTGCAAGATCTTCTTTCCTCTCGCAATCCGCTGTCTGAGCGCACTCTGGCGTATCCCTAAAAGCTCCCCGATCTCTTGATTGGAATATCCCCACACATATTTCATGCGGAAAATCTTCCGGTATGCACCGGGCATCTCCATGATCGCCCTCTCCACATCTGTAAGTTCCGATACGGCTTTTACTCTCTCCGCCTGCGGGAAATCATAGTTTTCCCCGATCTCTTCCCACGAGATGCTCTTCTGCCTTTTTTCCCTGCGGTAGATATCTTTACTTGCGCTCTCAACAATAATAACGATAAAATGTTTCGTTTTGTGACAATCTACTTCATTAATTTTTTTTAAATATTTTGTAAGCTTGATCAAAGCCTCCTGAACCGCATCCTGCGCCAGACCGTCATCCTTGAGGATCTCTTTGGCACAGAAGAACATTAAATTGCGATATTTATCATACAGCTGTTTGAATTTACTTTTTTCCTCCGGCGTATCCACCAGATTCAGGTACATCATCAGCATTGCCCAATATTCCTCTTTAAGAACTCGATAAGATAATATCTATCATTTCTCTTGGAGTGACGATAAACGGTTTTACTGGAAAATGCTTAATATTACCTGTCACCAGATAGGCAGCCTCCGCTTTTCGCTCCTCCATTACAACCTCATAAAACACTCTGTCCTTAGAATCTGGAAGCTCTATATCAATAGATTCAGTATCTACATAAATGCCCTGCCTCTCAATATTATCCAGAACATCGTTAATGATGTCTTCCGTAAAATGAAATTTAGGCCGTGATAGAACTTCCCGATATTCTTTAACAATACATTCATTCACTACTGGAATAATAGGGCCCTCAAAAACCATCTCCATAATGCAGCCCGGAATAGACTCCCACTTTAGCATCGCAGAAACAAGCACATTGGTATCGATAACAACATAATAACTCACAAAGCCACCTTACTTTCTTGCTTCTGCTATTTCAGCATTGATTTCGTCCAGTGTCATATCAGATACTCCATTTTCTTCCGCAATACGGCTGGCAGTTTTCATTGCCTTTAGTGCACGGCTTTCCGATCCTGTCTCCAGTTTCATACTAAATGGAATTCCGTTTTCCTGAATTAATCTTGATATACACATACGCATATACGTCGGCAGATCAATGCCAAGACGCTCGCAAATAACAGATGCCTTAATTTTCGATGTATCATCTGTACGGAACTGAACCAATGAGTTTGCCATAATATCATCTCCTTAATTGTTTTATATGATGTTGGGTTCAAAAGGTATTTTGCCCCCATGATGCCACGGATTGTTCCGCACTTCGTGCTCCCACAATCCTTTATATTAATATTATAACTCATTTGTAAGCATTTGTAATCATCTGTTTTCAAATGTTCCAGTTTTTATGTAATATCATACATAGAATCACACTATCTCTCCATCATACTGATGGATTCGATTCCGACGCTTCCCCCTCTTACCACTTCGATCGTCCTGAATTCCTCTTTCATAAGTTTCACGACGGCATCGTTTTTTGTAGCAGTCTGCACGAATTCCAAAAGCAGGCTGTCTTTGCCGTAATCGATCACCTTTGCCTTAAATGTCTCTGCAATCTGGAAGCACTCTACCTTATCCTCCGGCGTACATTTTTTCACCTTGATATACATAATCTCCTTCATCCGCACGAAAATATTCGTAAAGTCGATTACTTTAATGACCTCCACCAAACGGTTCAGCTGTTTCTTAATCTGTTCAAAAGTCTCATCATCACTGACGGTTGCTATCGTCATTCTTGAGATCGTTGGATCTTCTGTTGTCCCGACAGTCAGACTGTCGATATTATAGGATTTTCCGGAAAACAGTCCGGAGATCTTTGACAGGACGCCGTCCTGATTCTCTACATACAGCGAAAGCCAGCGTTTTTTCATTCCATTTCCATTCATTTCCATTCCCTCCTTAACAATCCATAATCATATCTTCCAGCGTTCCGCCGGGCTTAAGCATCGGATACACCAAATCCTCCGGATCAATGTCAAACTCTAAGATATATGGCGTCTTCTCACTCTTTTTCGCCTCCGAAAATGCAGGCTCTATTTCTTCCTTCTTCGTGATATGGATTCCCTTTGCCCCGTAACTTTCTGCCAATTTGACAAAGTCCGGCGTATAGGGAGGGCATGGAACCTCTCCGCATTTCCCCCTGCATGCCGCGCCCGAGCGCAGACAGGTCATAGAATAACGCTTTCCGTAGAACAGCTTCTGCCACTGGCGCACCATTCCCAGATTATTATTGTTGAAGATGCAGGAAATGATCGGAAGCTCCTCAAGAACCGCCGTGGCAAGTTCCTGAATATTCATCTGCATACCGCCGTCGCCGGATATGGAGATGACAGGCTTATCAGGATTTCCAAGCTTTGCGCCGATGGCTCCCGGCAGACCGTAGCCCATCGTTCCAAGCCCTCCCGACATAATCAGGCGCTTTTTCTCCGTAATCTCAGCAAACTGCGCGGTAAACATCTGATGCTGTCCAACATCTGTAATAATAATCGCCTCATCAAACAGGCGGTTGATCGCTCCGATGACATCCTGCGGCGTCATGATCGGCTTTTCCTTCATCACAAGCGGATGCTCTGCTTTCCATGCCCCGATCTGATCCATCCATTTTTCCGTATCACAGTTGTCTACATACTCCAGCAGCTTTTCAACGGCCTCCTTTGCATCCGCAACGATGGGAACATCTACCTGAACATTCTTGGAGATCGCCGCCGTATCGATATCAATATGGACGATCTTTGCCTTCGGTGCAAAAGAGTGGAGCTTTCCTGTGATCCTGTCATTGAATCTTGTCCCGATGGAAAACAGAAGGTCACACTCATTGACCGCCATATTGGAAGCATAAGCGCCGTGCATCCCAAGATTACCGATGTAGAGCGGATGATTGGTCGATATGGCTCCCCGCCCCATCACCGTCGTAACTACCGGAACCTTTGTCCTTTCTGCAAGTTCAGTAAATTCCTTTCTCGCGCCTGAGATAATCACTCCGCCTCCTGCAAGAAACAGCGGCCTCTTCGCCTTCCCAAGCATCTTGATCGCACGCTTGAGCTGCCCGATATGTACGCCTGTGCTGGGCTTGTAGCCGCGGATATTTACCTCTGACGGATATTCCGGGCTTCCAAGCTCCGCCATCACATCCTTTGGAAGATCGATCAGCACCGGTCCCGGCCTTCCTGTTCTGGCGATATAGAAGGCCTCTTTCACAACCCTTCCCAAGTCCTCTCTCTTTTTCACCACTACGCCGTATTTTGTAATGCTTCTCGTAATTCCTACGATATCTACCTCCTGAAAGGCATCATTCCCAATCAGATGTCTCGCCACCTGCCCGGTAAAACACACTAAGGGAACGCTGTCATAATAAGCTGTTGCAAGTCCCGTCACAAGATTGGTCGCTCCCGGACCGCTGGTCACAAGACACACGCCTGTCTTTCCCGTGGAGCGCGCATAGGCATCCGCCTCATGGACGAGGGCTACTTCCTGCCTTGGCAGAATCACCCTTGTAAAGTCCTGTTTATAAAGCTCGTCACTGATATCAATGGTACACGCTCCCGGATAGCCGAAGATCGTGTCCACTCCCTCCTCCCGAAGAGCCTTTACCAGTAATTTGTTCCCGCTGATTTTTTTCATATTCTATAACCTCCTTCTCCAACCAAAACGCCCTAAGCAAAACGCTTAGGGCGAATAAATCATCCGTGTTACCACCTAAATTCAGGGAAATTCCCTGCACTCCGCCGGTACGGGAGAAACCTCTGATACAGGGCAACAAATCCTGCCCTTATGCTTTTCTCCGATACCGCTCTCCGTTAACGCTGAGACTGCGTTGAAATCTACTGACACCTGATACAGCACATATAAAGATACATCCTGCCGAATACCGTGCGTTCGGTCCACTGCTCGAGGGCTACTTCCTTAAATCCTTCACGGAGACTTACACCCGCCGTCTCCTCTCTTTGCTTCAGGAATCTATCTACTCCTCCCTGTCATAGCATTTGTCTGATAATTGTATTTAATTATAGTGGATAAAGGCATGGGTTGTCAACAGGTTATTTTTTGTAAATCTAACGGATATTTACTATATCAGACCAGATGTGAGAAACGTTCCAAATATTCTATTTTTTTATCACTTCTTTTGCTATCCTCTCCCATGATATGCCACTGACATCTGCTGTCCCGCCTGATCCCTTAGCAATACTTTCCATAAGCGCCCCCGCAAGTCTCTTTTCAAACTCCGGCAGTTCTTCTTCAAGCGGCTCATCCGTATTCTTCATAGCAGGCAGCGACACATATCGAACGTCTGCTCCCGGCGCCGTCTCCAAAAGCCATTCACGGATTCCTGGCAGATCTGTCATGACCACCCGGTCCCCGCAGGCTAGAGCCTCGATCACCGTCAGAGGAATTCCCTCAAAAAAGGACGGCAGCACAAAGATATCGCAGTTATTATAGACTTTCGAAAGCTCTGGCTGCAGCAGTCTTCCAAGAAATACAGCCTCGTAAGGACACTCCCTGGCAAGCCGTAGAATCTCTTCATATTCCTCCTGATTCCCTGTGCTTCCTGCCAGATATATCTTTAGCTTCCCCTTATCATAATCCAGAATACTAAGCGCCCGAAAAAGGCTGATCACACCCTTTTTCTTTGCAATCTTTCCGGCAAATACGATTCTTACAACATCATCTTTTTTCTTTTCGCCTGTTATATGGAAAATCTTACTGTTATATCCCATCCCGGCTCTCGTGATCTTCTCAGGATCAACGCCATAGATTTCCCTTACCCCTTGCTCCTGCGCCCTCTGAGGCACAAAGATCCGGTCAAGCTTTCGGATCTGTTCCTTGATAAATGCCCGCTCAAGGTCCGTCTTTTGCATCTGTCTAAGGTCTGTATTGTGACAGAACCCATATACCGTGTACTCTGGAAATGCTTCCCGCACTGCCGCGGTCAGAAGGTACAGATGATGGCAGTAAATCACATCCGGCTTAAGCCGTTTTACCGCTCTTTCAACCGTTTTTAAAAAAGCTTTCTTAAACTCCTTTGCCATATCCGGAGTCATATCACCATATCTCGTACTCTTATAAGGCATCTCGTCCGACATTCCCGCAATCGCAAACCAAAGCTTTTCTGCCCCATCCTTTACCGTTCCCGATTTCCTTCCTGCCTCACCCTCTGCCATTCCCGATTTCTTTTCTTCACAGGCGGCTTCGTTCCTCTCCTCGCAAAAATACACCGGATAAAATCCTACGCCATCCGGCAATTCCACCTCATCGTCCTCATACACTCCCGCAACTACCGCCTGCTCATATCCCCATGCCGCATATTCCTTCACAAGCTCTGTCAGGTAAACGCCGCTCCCGGTACTGTTTGGCTTCTGTGCCGTAATGCTTAATATCTTCATCTTACCCTCTCATAAACCGTAAAATAATATTCCAGATCAAAGCAAGTCTGCTCCTCACTGATCGTTATCATCTGCCACTCCTTGTCCTCATCCAGATTCGGGAAATACGTATCTGCGTCAAAGGCATGGTCGATCTTCGTAACATATGCCGTATCGCAATATGCAAGCATAGCGCGGTAAATACTCTCGCCGCCGATCACAAACAACTCGCCTTCGTACTTTTTTGCCTCTTTTACCGCTTCCTCCACGCTGTGTACGATCACCGCACCTTTTACTTTATAATCCTTCTTCCTTGTGATCACAATATTCACCCGGTTCTTTAAGGGCTGCCCCTGCGGGAAACTCTCCAGCGTCTTCCGCCCCATAATGACGATATTTCCCTTTGTCGTCTCCCGGAAGAACTTCATATCCGCCGGAATGCTCCACATCATCCGGTTATCCTTCCCGATCGCCCAGTTTTTGTCTACCGCAACGATTACATTCATAACTTCTGCTCCCTCCCGTATTTTCTAAAAACTGCTCCGAAACAAATGATTCTTTTCCCCGTGACAATCTTAAATTGCCACTGGAATATTCCTGATCTGCTCATGGCTTTCATAATCGAGAAGTTTTACATCCTCTCTTGTAAAATCATAAAAATCCTTCACCTCAGGATTCAGCCAGAACTTCGGCGCCGGAAGCGGCTTGCGGTTTATCAGCTCTTCTATAAGAGGAATATGTCTGTCATAGATGTGGGCATCCGCGATTACATGTACAAACTCGCCCACTTCCATATCACATACCTGTGCCAGCATGTGAAGAAGTACGGAATACTGGCATACGTTCCAGCTATTTGCCGTTAAGACATCATTGGATCGCTGGTTTAAGATTCCATTCAGCGTAAGTTTCCCATGCCCTTTCTTTTTTGTCACATTGAATGTCATGCTGTAAGCGCACGGGTACAGATTCATCTCATGAAGATCCTCATGGACATATAGATTTGTCATAATCCGGCGACTGTAGGGATTGTGCTTCAGATCATAGATCACCCGATCCACCTGATCGAACATTCCTTCTTTATACTGATGCTTCACGCCCATCTGATAGCCGTAAGCTTTTCCGATAGAACCGTCCTCATCCGCCCAGCTATCCCAGATATGGCTGTGAAGGTCATTTACATTGTTCGACTTCTTCTGCCAGATCCACAAAAGCTCGTCCGTGCAACTCTTAATCGGAGTCTTTCTTAATGTCAGCGCCGGAAATTCCCTGCTTAAATCATAGCGGTTGACTACCCCGAACCTCTTGACCGTATAGGCCGGAGCGCCGTCCTCCCACACCGGACGCACCTTCTCACCCCTCGTATCCGTACCATGATCAATAATATCCCGGCACATATCAATAAAAATCTGATCTGCGTAGCTCATATAGCAATATCCTCCTTACCTGCCTGAAATCCATAGCAAAACCGCATAGCACATTATAGCACAATCTGAATGGACTGTGTGAATGAATTGAATTCCCAGATAGAAAATACTGCGATACTACACTGCCGTCACAACTTTTTCCAGCACACTCTCAAGCGCACAGGCACTGCTTGAATGCGCCCGCTCTACCGGAATGCTGTGCCGTTCCGCCTCTTTCAGCGCACAGTATACCATCTTATGAGCCACCGTAGAGGTAAACAGAATGATCAAATCCGGATGCCCGATCTGTGTCTTAAGATTGCCCGACATTCTTGTAAATACTTTCGCTTTGCAGCGATGTTTTTTACAAATTTGTTTGTACTGCTGCTCCATTCTCTCATTTCCGCCTATAATCACAACACTCATGCCAAAACTTCCTCCTATGCGCTTATTTTCGCAATCTCACTGACAGCCTTCCCGATCAGGAACTCATTCACCGCACTGTCCCTAGCCTTATCGTAGGCAAGAAATGTAAGCTTCGCCTGTTTTGGGTTGTGGTACACCTTCCAGTATCCGGTAAACAGACTCTCTTTCCCATTATTTTGAATAAAAGCCTTCACATCCTCCAGCGGATAATCCAAGAACACACCGATCTCGTGCGGAAATGTGATCTCATCTCTGGAATACCGGTTCATTCTCACAGAAAGCCTTGTGATATCCTGATCAAGCTCCTCATCCTCATAGCCATATTCCAAAAGAAACTGGCGGACTCCCTGCTTCAAAAGCACTTCCCTTAATCCTTCTTTTCTATAAAACAACGCAAGACACCGGTTCCTCCTCACAACTAAAATCCTGCAGGAAATGTCTGTCGGTCCGATCAGACGGTAAAGCTCCCGCACCCATTCCTTCTCAATATTCAGGACACTGGCCCTTCGCATTCCCTTAAGAAATGGGGCGCACTGCGCCACAAGCTCAAATTGCAAACGCTTACCTCTATTCTGGTCTAATGCCATGCAAGTTACAATCTCCGCTGTCATACTTCTTCCCTCTGCTTTTATTACTGTAATTGATTATGATTATCATTTGCATTTAAAGTATATCATTTCATTCAAAAAAAAGCAATCCTTCTTTTACTATCTTTTCCCTGTTTTTACAAAAATATATTACAAGTTCACATGTCATCCGCAAAAATAGCCGAACCGCAATTCACGGCTCGGCTATATTATATAACACCCTGTTTAACATCTTATAAAGTGCGTCTATCTCCTTTTTTGTCATTCCGAGAGTCAGTATTTTATCAAGCTTCTTCCTCTCCATCTCCATGCGTCTCTGTATATCATAGGCTTTTTCTGTCAGGTAGATATTCTTGCAGCGCTTATCCTTCTCATTCGGCACCGAAAGAATGAATCCTTTCTCATCCAACCGCTTTAAAAGCCCTGTAACAGTCGGATTCTTAAGGTTCAGCGCCCGCTCGATATCCCTCTGGGTGACCTCGTCCTTACTGCTCTGCAGAAGGAAATCCAGCACCTCACACTGAGAGGACGTAATCCCAAGTCTCTTAAGCCGGTTGTTAAACTCCTTTTCATACACATTATTGATCTGTTTGAACAAAAAACCTATGGTCTTTCTCTCCCGCATGGAATTCATTCCTTTCTATGCTGCTTTTGTCCCGCGCATCATCGCAAATACATTCGCCTTTGTAAGCACTTTCGCCACTGTGTAGAACAGCGCGGTCTCAATCGGCAGCATGACCGCCTGCTTCAATATTCTCACCGGGAGCAAGGCAAGATATGCATCTCCGTAGAGCAATGTCAGCCAGTATGTATTGAGAAGAATATTGACAAGCACCATAACAAGGAAATTAGCAAACACTACTCTCTTCACCGTCAAAGGCTTCTTATACAGGACGATCCCGTAGATGATGCCTCCGCAGATGCCGCTGATGGTAAACCCCGGAAAAAACGGTCCTGTCGGCTTCACAAGATATTTCAAAAGATCCGCCAGTCCTCCCATAATCCCTCCAACAGCAGGCCCGAACAGCATACCTGTCGTCTCATTTGCGATATACGCAAATCCGATCTTAATATAGTCCGTAAGCTGCAGGGTATAAAACCCCAGTACAACCGCGATTGCCAGCAGCATAGCTGTAACCGCCAGAGTCCTTAAGTCCTTAAGTTCCTGAATGGAATCAGCAAACAATGCTTTTATTCCTTTCATAAAAAAACACCTCCTTTGCAGTAGTCCTTACTACGCATAAGCAGGTATCTCTAACTGTTTATGTGTAGCAGCGGGATGCGGAATGTATACCGCGGCCGAAACCTTCGTCCGGCTGGCAACTCCCCGTCCATCCGGCACTTGACGCATACATTCCTACTCTGCTTTCTTTTTTATTTTTTACAAAAAGATAATAGCATACATTGCCTGAAAGGTCAATCAATACCTTCCGGATTTACTGACATAGCCTTAAGTTCCTTCACAGCAAATCCAATCGCAACCGCCGCCGCTGCCCCGTCTGCGATCGGTCCGGCATACATCACTCCGTCAATTCCCATAAAAATTGGAAAGATAAGTATCAGCGGAAGAAGGAATATCACCTGCCTCGTCAGCGACACTACGATGCCAAGCTTCGCCTTTCCGATGGAGGTAAAGAATCCCGAACACATAGGCTGTATCCCGTTTATAAATGTCAGAAGCATAAATATCTTAAAATACCGCTCCGCAAACTGGAAATACTCTTCTGTTCCCGTCCCGAATATACATACAATCTGTCTCGGGAAAATCTGGAAGCACAGAAAAAATATAATTCCCACAGTCAGGGATATCTGAAATGCCTTCTTATATGCCTTTCGCACTCTGTCATAATTTTTCGCACCGTAATTGAATCCCCACAGCGGCTGACACCCCTGAGAAGTCCCGATGCAGATCGACATAAATACCATATTCACCTTCGAGATCACACCTACGCAGGCAAGAGGAATATCCGTTCCATATACGGAAGAAGCTCCGTAACGCCTCAGCGTATTATTCATAGTAATCTGAACCGCTGCCATAGCAATCTGATTGACACAGGATGCCATGCCAAGAGATACGATCGCGCTCAGATACTCGGTCCGCGGCTTTAACATCCCCGCTTCAAGCTCCAGATGACGGAATTTAGAAAAATACACGATCACAAGAATCCCTGAAACCACCTGCCCGATCACTGTTGCCCATGCCGCCCCTCTGATTCCCCAGTGAAACACAAAGATAAACGTGGGATCTAAGACCGTATTGATGACCGCCCCCGTCAGCATACATGCCATAGAATAAGTAGGACTCCTGTCCGCGCGGATTAGATGATTCCCTCCGGTGGTCAGTACAAGAAAAGGGATTCCATATGCTGTAATCCCAAGATAGTCCTGCGCAAAGGGCAGAATATCCGGAGTTACCCCGAAGATATAAAGCAATGGATTTAAGAACAAAAGCACCGCCGCCGCTATGACAATGCCACAGATTACGAGCATGGAAAGCCCTGTTCCCACAATCCGGTTCGCCCTGTCCTGATTCCTGGCTCCCGACTCCAGATTAAAATTAGACGCACTGCCGATTCCAAGCAAAAGCGCCGTCGCCGTACAGATGATCGACACCGGAAACGCAATATTCGTCGCAGCATTTCCAAGCATCCCCACACCCTGTCCGATAAAAATCTGATCCACAATATTGTAAAGGGAGCTTACAAGCATACTGATGATCGCCGGTATTGCAAATTTCGCAATCAATTTTCCCACCTTTTCATATGCCAGAGGATTTCCTTTTGATTCCGCTGAAGGCTTTATAGCGCTCCCCGCCTTATATTCTGTCTCCTGTCTCATTTCCTGATTCTCCTTATTCGTAGATTTCTTACTATTCCGAATATATTTTTCTGCAAACTGACATTTCTGTATTTATGTAAGTAAAAAGACTTTTCGATTACTCGAAAAGCCTCTTTCACAGAGCGACAGACGGGGTTCGAACCCGCGACCCCGACCTTGGCAAGGTCGTACTCTACCAACTGAGCCACTGTCGCATTCCTTATTCGCGTTCCTTAGAACAATAAATAATATACTACACAGTTTCTCATTTGTCAATAGTTTTTTTCAATTTTTTTAACACATTTTTTATGATTTTCAGCGCTCTTTCGATGTGTGCTCATGAATGATCGGCGGAATCTGCGACATCATATTATCAATGTCCTCAAACATGGCGCTCTTTGTCGTTCCCAGACCTCCTGCCCGCTCAATATGCTGAATCACATCCTGATACCGATCCTTTATCTGATCGAAGAATCCGCACAACTGATCAAGAGCAATCCTTGATTCATCAATCACACCGGAAATCTCCATATGTACAGATGTTGCACCTTCCGCAGACTGAGTGATCTCATCAAACATATCATACGTCTCATTTACTTTGCCAATACTCTCTCCTAGCGCCTTCTGAGATGTCACGATACTGTTGTTAAGCTGGTCCGCGCCATTCTCTACCTCATTAATCCCGGAATCTACCTCCTCGGTCAGATTCTTGATCTCATCTGCAAGCTTCTTTACTTCTACCGCCACAACTGCAAAGCCTTTTCCCTGCTCTCCGGCGCGCGCCGCCTCAACAGACGCATTCAGCGCCAGAATATTCGTCTGTTCCGCAATCTTAATAATCTTGCTGGTACATCTCTTAATCTTCACTACCGCCTCCTGCAAAGAGCCGAAAGTACTCCCCATCTCGTCAAAATAAGCCTCCACCTGCTGCGAACTGTTCTTAAGCTCCTCGACTCCGTTCTGCGCGTGGTCCACTGATTTGGAAATCGTCTCCTTCACTGTCGAAAATCCTCCCGACACCTGCTCAATCCCTGCAAAATGATCGCCGAAATCCTCCAGCTGTTGATGAAAATCCTCCGTCTCATCAAGTACATCTCTGAAAGAGCTGCCAATCTTACTCAGTTCTCTTAAAGAATCCACCTCTTTCTGCACAAGCTCCGTATGATAATCCTTCAGGCTGTCCATTACATGCAATACCGGACGCAGGCTTTTTTCTTCTCCGGGCTTTTCTATTGTTACTTCCCGCTTATCTTTATTCCAAAATGACATATTTCTACCACCTTTACTCAAATACTACGCAAGTCATAGACTGATTCACAAATCGATTATTGTAATGCTCTCCATATCCCACAAATCCCGCATGGTTCCCCAGCGCGCTCATATCGTCCAGATATTCCTGCATATAATTATTCTGAGTAAATAAAAGATACCGGAATAGGCAATTTACGGAAAACACTGCCGAAATCCTTTGGAAATCATTCTGTATCTGCTGAATCGTCTGTCTTACCACTGCCTTGTAATCTCCAAGCTCGAGCATCACAAGAACATCCGAATCATTCACCTGCCTGAAACAAGTCAGTGCATCGCCTTTCACTTCTTTGATTGATATGATACAAATATCATCCCCATTAATCTTCCCAAATGGATTCTTAAAGGTCTGAGTTGTAATATCCTGTTCTGACACCTTCAGGATATCCTGATATACCTGTTTCGCCGGACGGTCATTGAGCGCGCCGATGACGTAATTGGCCTTTTCTGTCCGTGAAGCAATAAACTGATAATTCTCCAGCCGATGATAAATGTTCTCTTTATATGCCTTCACTTTACCGCTCAGATTCTTCACCAGCCCGTATACTACCGCATCCTCATACACTTTGCCATTGGCCGATACTTTCCCTGCATCTCCTGTTCCGCCTACCAGCGAAATTTTCTTGTGCTTCAATACTGTATTGATAGTAGTCAGCACACACGCATCATTCCCGGTGCAAAAATCAATGCACACCGTATCGTTCTGTGAAGCGCCGACCGACTGTACATCCCGCTTAAGTCTCTCAATATACTTAACCGGCATAACAGATACCTGCTCCAGTACGTTCGCCGCGGCCTGAACGCCATTCAGAAAAGCAATTACACCAACTCCATGTTCCACTATCTTCGTGTCATAGCTCATACCGATGCAGCCAATACTCGGCACTCCCGGGAAAATCCTCTCCAATTCCTTCACATGCGCTTCAAACTGATCTTTATTAGAAAGCAGCATAATAAATTGCGGTCTGTCCAACCCGCGGACCGCCTCCTGCAATTCCCCGCGCAGACTCATTCCAAAAAATTGTTTCATCATGAGACCTCTCTTTCTTTATTATTTCCACAAACAGCAAACCAAACGGACATGCCTGTGGCAAAGCATCAGGTCCGAATATAGATAGACTCTTTCGCCGCCTTAAGATGTAAAAATATAAAAATTCCACTGTCATATAATGGAAAGCCACAAATCTAATTTATTATATAATACAGGAACATAGAACGTCAATTATAATTTATCAGTTTCAAAATATAAACACCAGTAAAGACGGGTATTAATTTCTCATCAATACCCGCCTTTACACAGAACTTTCAATCATTCATTTTACCTCTTTCGCTCTGGTGCAAGTCCTCTTAAGTCACTTCAAGCACTTACCTGATTTTTTAATAAATTCAAACTTTTGGTGGTCTGTACCTGCCTTTCATAAATTTTTCTGATTCCTGATACTTTGCGCGCTTTTTCAGGAATCCCTTCTCAACACCTGTGCCGACTGAAATAACATCTTCTTACTTACAGCTCGCGTCTGTCTTGTAAGTCGCTCTTGTTATTTGTTAAATATAGATTATCACATAGCTCCAGTTTTGTCAATATATTATTTAATTTTTTTGTTAATTACTTTTAATTGTCTTATTTGAGCAAAATATTCAGTCTACTATTGTGTCTGTCTTTTCTGTATCCATGCCTGAGCTCTCTGCTCTATCTGTCTTGCCGTTCTTTCCTGATCCTCGGTAATCTGCCTTCCTCTTTTCCTCTGTTCATCGCCGAGCTGCGCTGTCCTCTTTTGCTCTGTTGTCTCAACCGGCCTTATTCTTTCCTCCTCCTCTTTTGCTATCTGCCTTGCTGCCGCTTCCTTCTCTTCGGTAATTCTTCTCCCTCTTTCACGTTGTTCTTCGCCAAGACGCGCTGCTCTTTCGTGCTCTAAAGCCTCGCGCTGTCTTAATTCTGCCTGCTGCGCTGCCTGTCGGTCTGCTCCTGTTTTCCGGCCGGACTGCTGGTCCGCATCAGTCTCCTGACCTGTCTGCTGTTCTTCTCCGTCCCCTTCTGCCGCTGCTCCCCGTATACAGAAAAGCAGCGCCGTACAGATACAAAGCAATAACATTTTCATTGTAAGCTTAAAAAATCCTTTTCTCATATCATCACTCCCATAACATACAAGTCATAATAAGTTCCATACCGATTCCCTGTCCCTGATTTTTCTTGCTTCATCTTCCTTCAATATACTATTTTCGACTGATAATATCAACCAGTTTTTATGCAAACTTTAAAATCACCGCAATCCTGTCTGGAATTGCGGCGATTTATTTACGTCATATCATCTCTGAGCGCATCAATAATATTTTCCTTTTTTATCTTGCTGATGGAATACATCATCGTAATGAACACGATAAAAAACACACTGAATATACTGATTGCAATGCACGCCCAGGGAATCACAAAATCAATATTATCCGCCCCAAACTGCATGACCTGATAGATTCCTCCTGCCGCTAAGAGCGATACGGGAATTCCCCACATAAGAGCGCGGAGTCCATAGAGGATACATTCAAAATTCATCATCTTCTGGAACGACCTCTCTGACATCCCCACGGACCGCAGCATAGCAAGTTCACGGCGTCTCAGCTTAATGTTGGTAGATATCGTGTTAAACACATTGGCAACGGCAATCAAAGAGATGATGGCAATAAAAACATAGCAGAACACATTTGCTATAAAGATCATATTATTGTTCTGCTCTGCCATACTATCCATATTAACAAGCAGGTATCTGTAATTCATTCCAGAATCCGTCATCATTGTCCTGATGTTGTTTTCTGTCTTCGATGCTTTGCCGGAATTCACTGACAGCCCCTTAACCGTTATATGCGTATCCGGCGTGATCAGCTTATCCTTCAAAGAGTAGGGCGCCAGCACTGAAAATACATAAGGCGCCTCTTCCCCGGCATCCTCACTCTTTAACACAGGCAAGGTATCCGGCATGAGCACTTCCGCAAACTGGAGGCTGACCTTCGATTCTCCGGCTTTTTTTGTGCCGGTCTCAGACGCATTTTCTGCCGGCAGTGTTATCGTGATATCTTCTTTTTGATTCCGAAACATATCCGGGAATTCATTCACTTCCCTCATACGATTTGTCTCTTTAAAAATCTTTGCCACTGCTAAAAGCCTTACATTGTCCCCGTCGGTTTTTTCTGTAATCTTCGCTTCCTTCGCAAGTTTTTTATAAGCATCGTCATCTATGATCTGAAACACTAGCGATAGATCAGTTACTTTTTTTCCTTCCGGAATCTTCATGGCCTCTTTTAATTCATCCGTCATCTGATCTGTCTGCACCGCGGTATGGCAGTTGACGGACATCTGATAAAAAATATCTGTTATGCCTTCTGTTGTCCTCACCCGATCCCGTATTTTAAACAACTCTTCATCCGGCATGTCATTTGAGGAAAACGTCACGTTGTGGGTGGTGAACACAACCGCCGCCTCCGATGCCTGTTTGAGCTCTATAACAAAGCTGTTCGTGGCAATGAAAATCACTATACTTAAAGCCAGCGAAAGAATGATACTTCTGTACCGTCTTTTGTTCCGCTTGAAGTTTTTCATGGCGAGCATGCCCGGAAGGCCAAAAAAACGCCCTGTAAGCCTTCCGGTCCTTACATCTTTCCCTTCTGTTTTCACTTCATTCGTCTGTCGGATGCATTCCATGACTGGCATCCTTGCTGCCTTTCTGGCAGGCAAATAAGCGGATATCAGGATGGTCAGGAAGCTGATAAAAACCGCCGCCAAAACCGCGGGCAGAGACAGGACCATTTTCAAGGATACTCCGCTGTAAAGTATCCCTTCAAATTTTTCCGCCACTGCATAGAGCACCGCCTTCGTACCTGCGATTCCCAAAAGGATACCTGCCGGAATTCCTGCTGCCCCGATACACACCCCCTCAAATAATACGGAATTTTGAAGCTGTTTTTTCGTAGCCCCCACTGACATAAGAATTCCAAACTGACGGGTGCGCTCATTCAGCGAGATATTGAATGCGTTGCGGATCAAAAATACAGAGCTGACCATAATAATGGCTGCCGCAATACCGCCGACCATATATAAAAGCAGATTAAACACATCGCTTCCCGAAGTTCCCATAAAACGCAGTACATTATCATTCAGAACATATGCTTCTCCCCCTGATCTGCTTCCTGCATAAGCTTTCACCCTGCGGGGATTTTTAAGACTTACAAACACATTGGCGCTGTCCGCCCCTTCCCCTTTTTTGCCCCTTGTGATCAGCGTGTATCCCGGATCTTCTGAATCCGCATAGGGAGGCTTCTGGCAGATTCCTACAACCGTATAAGTTTTCTTATCCCGTGCCCTGAACTTTTCCTTTCCATCTTGATACGGATCTGACTGTGTAAGCTTTCTGCCGCCCCTTATACGGTCTCCCACAGAAAGCGCAAGCGTATCGCCTTCCGACAGGTTCACTCCCCCTCTGGTCAGCACTCCGCCTGATACTAAGACCTCGCTGTCATTTTCAGGAAGACGTCCGACTGTTAACTGAACGGGAAGCATATCAAAATCCCCCTCATCATATCCGACGATATACACATAGGGACTGTCAGGAGTCTTGAGGCCGTCAAGCTTTGCATAGCCAAAATTCTCCGTCACGGCTGCCTTATCTACTTCTTCGTCTTCCATCCGCTCCTTCGCGAATGAAGAAGACACACCCTCAAACGCCACATGCCAGCTTCCGGTCTTCGTTTCCGCCCCGTGCACCATATAGCTTAATAAAGACACTCCAAAAGTAGTCCCTGCGCTGACAAGAGCGGCGGAAAGTATGACTCCGATGATTGTCACAAATGTCCGGGATTTGCTCTTTTTCAGCCCCTCAAACGCAACTTTGTTAAAAATATTCATGAGCGCACCACCTTTTCATCCCGCACAACTCTTCCATCGGAAATTCCGATGATGCGGTCTGCCTGTAAAGCAATGCTCTCATCGTGGGTAACAAGTAAAAGCGTCTGCCCATAGATCCGGTTGCTTTCTTTTAAAAGTTTTATGATTTCATGTCCGTTCTTACTGTCAAGGCTCCCTGTCGGTTCATCCGCAAGCATGACCTGAGGCGCGTTCATCAGCGCACGCCCGATAGCGACTCTCTGCTGCTGGCCTCCGGAAAGCTGGTTAGGCAGGTGGTTTTTCCTTTCCTCAAGTCCCAAGAGATGTAAAAGCTCAGAAAGCCTCTTCTGGTTTACCTTTCTTTTATCCATAAGGATGGGAAGCGTGATATTCTCTACTACATTTAAAGTCGGGATCAGATTGTGGAACTGGTAGATCAGACCAACCTGCCGTCTCCTGAAAATCGCCAGCTTATCACTGCTCTGAGCATACACATCCTGTCCGTTCAGATAAATCTTACCGCTCGTCGGTACATCCACACAGCCGATGGCATGGAGCAGGGTAGATTTCCCGGAACCCGATGTTCCGATGATCGCCGTAAACTCCCCTCTTTTAATGTCAAGTGAAACATGGTCCAATGCAGCAACCTGATTCTCGCCCCTGCCATAGACCTTGCACAGTTCATGAATTTTTAAAAATCCCATAGTTGAAACCTTCCTTTCTAAAGTCCTTTGTTCCGGAACTGACTCTATCATAAACAATTCCACTTACATTTCCGTGACTTTAAAGTGACTGTTTTGTCACTTGGGAAATCTCATGACGAACAATGCCCCGCCTTTCGGATGATTTTTTGCAGTGATCGTACCTCCCTGTCTGGTAATGATCGTCCGGCAAAGGGCTAGTCCGATACCATACCCCGCCGTCTTTGTATCTTTTCCCCTGTAAAATCTCTCAAATACCTTTGACAGCTCCTCCTTTTCAAATCCCTTCCCGCTGTCATGCACCGTAATCTCTGTATAGAGTACCGTATCCTGACATGAAATGCGAATCCACCCTCCGTCTTTCGCACTTTCCATACAATTCTTGATCACATTCCGGATTCCCTCTGAAAGCCACTCAAAATCTCCCTCGATATATATTTCATCAGGAAGCTCTGTCTCAAGCGCAATCTCATGTATCTCCATGGGGATCAGCAGAGGACGCAAGGCTGCTTCGATCAGGCTCTTCACTTCCACCTTTTCTTTCCGAAAAATAATAATTCCTGCATCTAAGCGGGACAGCTTAAGAAGTGAGGTAAGCAGTGTATCCATCTGAGAAAATAACTGCTCTGTCTCCCGGAGAAGTTCTCTTCTTTCTTCCTCCTTTGGATGATCTTCCAGCAATGACAAGATCAGATTTGCAGAAGTAAGGGGCGTCCGAAGCTGATGGGCAATGTCCGCCAAAGATTCCGCAAGCCGCTCCTTTTCTCTCTTAAGCGCGCTGTTCTGCTCCCGGATCCGAAGTGTCATCTTCGTGACCTCACTCTTTAAGATCGAAAGCTCCCCTTCCTCTGAATCCGCAATATAAATCCTTTCTGAATCATGAAGTATCTGATCGATCTCTTCTGAAATCTGCGCGATTTTTTTATATCTGTCTCTTGTAAACAAGAAAAAAAGAATGCCGTACATGCATGCAGAAAAGGCGGCAAGAATTCCTGCCGCCGGATTGAACTTGTAT
>ERZ778517.853-NODE-853-length-27977-cov-7.775338_pt1 | contig 27977 bp, 20 predicted proteins | sample MGYA00510341_ERZ778517 | MGnify/ENA primary metagenome ERZ778517 (study PRJEB29527, sample SAMN07138964) | mouse gut metagenome | material: feces | host: mouse | place: China:Nanjing | collected 2016-01-25 ...
TAAACATTACCATTTGAAAAGGTATAATCATTGAGAATGCAAACAGCATATACATGCCGGAGGTAACTGCATTTTTTACCCTGGTGATGTACCATGCGCACATAGATGTGCACAGGATAATCACAAATACCGCACCCACTGTAATGAACAGCGAGTAGCCGAACGCCTTTGGCAGCTCAATTTTTTCGATACCGCTGATATAGTTTTCCATTCCCACAAAAGACTTGGAATCGGGAAGTGCAAATGGCCTCTTGCTGATAAAGATTTTCTTCTTAAAAGAATTATATAACACAATGACAATCGGCATGACATAAATCACCGAAATAATTGTAAATATTGCCGTTAACAATCCACCATGTTTTGCTTTTCTCACACTTGACATTATGCCTGTACCTCCTTTTCCCTTGTAGCCTTCAGCTGTACAACTGCTATCAGTGCCACTAATATAAAGAATATGACTGCCTTCGCCTGGCCTACACCCTCCCAGCCGTTTCTGCCATAGAAGGTGTTAAAGATATTGAGCGCAAGCATTTCAGACTTGTTGGATGGTTCGCCTGCTGTCAGCGCAAGGTTCTGGTCGAAAAGCTTGAACGAGTTGGTCAGTGTCAAAAATGAACATATCGTAATCGACGGCATAACCATTGGAAGGGTTACGTGTCTTAATAATTGTCTGTTGTTAGCGCCGTCAATCTTTGCTGCCTCAATCAGGTCCCCGGGAATATTCTGTATTCCTGCAATGTATATAATCATCATATACCCGACCTGCTGCCAGCACATCAGAATGACAAGTCCCCAGAAACCATATGCAGAGCTGTATGTCAGCGTGCGCTCCATTCCGGCAAGAATGCCGTTTAAAATCAGCTGCCAGATATAGCCAAGAATAATGCCGCCGATTAAGTTTGGCATAAAGAATATGGTTCTGAACATATTGGTACCTTTGATCCCTTTTGTCAGGAGCATCGCCACCGCAAAGGCAAGGATATTGATTGCCAGGACAGAGACGATGGTAAACAGAGCCGTATACCAGAGTGAATGGATAAACGTGCCGTCACCCCAGATTCTGATATAATTTTTAAATCCTACAAATTTGGCGTCCGTAACTGTAGTGAACTCGCAAAATGACAGATATACGCCAAGAATAAACGGAATGATAAATCCGATTGTAAACGCCAGAAGCGTCGGTAACGCAAAAATTGGAAAATACTTTTTAATTGCCTTATCCATAAACTTACTACCTCTCTCATAAAAAACTTCGCTTTTTGTCAAATGGTTTACGCTGTTGCAAATTCCTATAATGTAAAAATGGTGCAGCCAGATGCCTCCGGCTGCACCCATAAACTGTAAACAGTTTTGATTATGTCCGCAAATACTGCACTGATGCGTATTAGTTGTTTGATGCCGCAAACTCGGAAGCCCAGCCGTCAACAAACGCGGTCTCAACTGCAGACCATTCGCCGGTGCCCTGTGCATACTCCAGAAGCGCGCTTCCCACGCCGTTCTTCCAGTTCTCCGAAGGCATTGTCGTAAATGTCCATGCAACAGATGTCTTGCCCGATGACACATAGTCATTTGCAATGTTTACAAGCGGGTTTGCAGCAGGATAGTCATCAAATGCCTTGAACGGGCAGACAAATCCCATGATATAGGAGAGTGCATCGCATCCGTCATGGGATGTCACACACCAGTTCATGAAGTCGAGTGTTGCCTGAATGTCTTCAGCAGATGCATTCTTGTTCACGCACCAGTAATTCTCGCTGCCTGTGCAGAGTCCCTGGTTTTCCTCGCCCTCTACCCCGATGTAGATAGGAAGCATGCCGAGGGATTCATCTGCCATTCCGTTTCCGCTCAAATCCGTGTAAGCCCATGTACCATTCTGGTAGAATACCGCATCGCCAAGTGCGAAATCCGCTGTAGCGTCCTCGCCTGTCTTACTTGACAAAAGGGAAGGAGCGCAGACTGAATCTGTAATATATAAATCCCAGATGTTCTTGTAATTCTCTAAGTATGTACCCTTGATGGCGTCTGTGGAACCGATGCCATCTGCCTGATACTCATAGTAAATCGGCAGATTTGCAAGGTGTGTCTTGAATCGCCAGTCAGAGCTTGAATCCATGCCGGCTGATGTGAAGGCACCCTTTACGCCAAGGTCATCTGCGTTCTCCTGAATGCTGTCTGCTACTGCCTTGAGCTTGTCAAAGGAATTAATCTCCTCAACACTCTTGACAGCGGCATAATCCTTTGTGAAATAGTCATTTAAGATATCAGCATTGTAGATAATGCCATATGTCTCCACAATATATGCGATTCCTTTTACCTCATTGCCATCCTTCAGCGCAAAATCATCGCTCTTTAACTGTCCATATATTTCTGAACCGGAAAGGTCATAGCAGTAATCCTTCCATGTCGCAAGTCCTACCGGTCCATTTACCTGGAATAATGTCGGTGCCTCTGACTTTGCCATCTCTGACTTTAATGTAGACTCATATGTACCGGAAGCAGCCGTCTGTACAACGACCTCCACACCTGTCTCAGCTGTGTACTTTGCAGCCAGCTCCTCCCAGTCGCCAGCCTGTTCCGGCTTGAAGTTCAGATAATAAACCTTACCGCTTCCTGACGCAGCGCCTGCATCTGCATCTGCATCTGCCTGCGCATTGTCTGCTGCTGTATCATCTGTCTTTGTATCATCTGCCTTTGTATCATCTGCCTTTGTATCATCCGTCTTTGTGTCTGCTGCGGGAGCCTGTGTCTGGCTTGAATCGTTTCCGCCGCATCCCGTAAGCACTGTCGCGAGCATTGCCGCACTGAGAACTGCACTTAATAACTTTTTCTTCATAATCAATACCTCTTTCCTTTTTGATACCTTTGTATCCCTTTGGTTTCTAAAGTCCCTTGCACATCCCGGAATCGTTTTCGGTAACGATATCGGTAACGTTTCCAATGAACAAATTAATCATATCATTCTGCCGAAAAATTATCAAGCTAATTTTCCATATTATTTCATCTTTGGCGAAATTATCCGAAATAATAACTTTTTTATTGTGCAACTACAACAAAAGAATCTGCGAAAGCTATCCACTTTCCACAGACTCTTCTGACAAATTATATTATTTGTATATATGGCACATTCTGTCCGTCTTACTAATCCCTTCCGTAAATATCCCTGGTGTAAATCTTGTCCGCCACATCGGCAAGCTCATCTGTCATACGGTTGGCAATAATGACATCAGACATTTCCTTAAACGCATCAAAGTCGCGGATTACCCGCGAACGGAAGAAGTCGTCCTCCTTCAGGCTTGGCTCATACACAACGACCTCAATTCCTTTTGCCTTGATGCGCTTCATAATGCCCTGTATGGAGGACTGGCGGAAATTGTCGGAATCGGTCTTCATGGTAAGCCTGTACACGCCTACTATCTTCGGCCTGCGTGCCAGTATCATATCTGCAATATGGTCTTTTCTGGTCCGGTTGGCATCCACTATCGCCGTGATAATGTTATTGGGCACATCCTCATAGTTCGCCCGCAGCTGTTTCGTGTCCTTTGGCAGGCAATAACCGCCATAGCCAAACGATGGGTTGTTGTAGTGGCTGCCGATTCTGGGGTCAAGCCCTACGCCTTCGATAATCTGCTTTGTGTTTAACCCGCGCACCTCGGCGTATGTGTCCAGCTCATTGAAGTACGCCACACGCAGCGCCAGATAAGTATTGGCAAAAAGCTTGATCGCCTCCGCCTCCGTCACGTCCGTAAACAGTGTCGGAATATTCTCTTTTATCGCCCCCTGCTTGAGCAGGTCTGCAAACACCCTGGCACGCTCAGACTGTTCCCCCACAATAATCCTTGACGGATAAAGGTTGTCGTACAGCGCTTTGCCTTCCCGCAGAAACTCGGGGGAGAAGATAATATTGTCAATACCATATTTTTTCCTCATGGATTTCGTATACCCTACCGGGACTGTCGATTTGATGACCATGACAGCATGCGGATTTACCTTCATGACAAGCTCTATCACCGTCTCTATCGAGCTTGTGTCAAAGTAGTTCTTATCCGGGTCATAGTTGGTCGGTGTCGCAATGATTATATAGTCCGCATCCCGGTATGCATCCGCACCGTCCGTTGTCGCCCGCAGGTTCAATTCTTTTGACGACAGGTATTCCTCAATTTCCTTGTCGATGATGGGTGACTTCCTGTTGTTAATCATGTCTGCCTTTTCCTGAAAGACATCCACTGCCGCCACCTCGTTGTTCTGTGCAAGCAATATGGCATTGGAAAGCCCCACATACCCGATACCCGCTACTGCAATCTTCATACAAATCCTCCTCACTACTTAACCTTTAAACCTATTTTACGCCTTAAACCTCTGTTTGTATACCAAAACTATTGTAAAAAATCAGCGACAGCGCGCTCGATTGCAAAAAGCTTCACTTTTTGTTTCAATGATTTACGCTGTCGCAATTTATTGTTATTTCTTTTTAAAATCATATGTGCCGCTGTTTTTCACATAGAATGTTCCGCCGCCCTGATAAACCGTGCTGTCCCCGGCAACGCTCCACTTTCCGCTGCCAAGCCTGTAAATCCTTGCGCGTCGCAGATTCTTCTTTCCGCTGGTGGTAATTCCGTCCCGAACCCACGTTTCCCATACTTCCACCGTATATTTTGTCTGATTGCCTGCCATATCTTCCGCAGCAATCACATACGCGTTATCCGATGGCTTGAGCGTAAACTCCGCACGATTGTCGATTACTGCTACTGCCGCACCGTTTACCGTAACGGAACGAAGATTTTCATCCGTTATTATTACAGTCTGCTCACCATAATAGCTTTCGCCATCCGACACGCCACTGATGACTGGTGCTGTCCCATCAGGTTCCACGCGCACCAAAATTTCAAAATCTGAAACTTTAATGACTTCCTGATAAAGCTGTGTTGCCGCAAACACTGCCTTAGCGGTATATTTTCCTGCCTTATCCGGTACTGTTGTCGTATAGGTACTGTCGTCCGCGCCCGCTTTCTTGTAATAATATGTTATGTGGTCAACGCCGTTTGTCTCGGAGCTTACCAAAGGAGCAGGCATTTCGTCGCCCTCATACCATCCGGGCTGGGTAAACTCCGCAGTACCCTCCTGCAAAGCCGGCGGTGCCCCCGCATCCTTTACCCACACGATACATTCTATCCAGTTGCCTGCCATATCATCCGCCTTAATGATATAAGGCTGTTCGGACGGCTTGAGCACAAATTTTACCTGATTGTCCGCAATTGTCTGCAACACATCATTGACTGTAACCTTGAGGAGAAACGCATCCGTAACAGTCACCTCGGTATCACCATAATATGTCCCGCCATTCTGCACGCCGGTGATTATGGGATCTGTTTCGTCAATGAGGAACTGCAGTGCTTCCGCAGGATATTCTGTTCCGTCTGCTTTCTTCACATAAAGGGTCACACTGCCACTCTGCGTAACCGTGACAGCATCCGCCCATGCATCCGTCTGCGACAGGCGAACCTGGTAGCCGTCCTTTGCACGTATGGTTACTGCTCCCGTATACCATCCCTCATTTCCCTCAGGTCCCAAAATTTCGTATTTGGTATCCTCTGTTTCAGAGAGCATGTATGCCTGAAGTTTTGCATTTTTCTCATTAAAATCCCGTCCAATTTTCGCTATCCCATTGGTGGTATTTGTCCATATTTCACTTGCACTGTTTAACTGGCATTCGGTATCTTCATAGACGAGCTTCCAATTGTCCGCTTCCACATCAGGAAATGATACCCTGGAAGGGTCACTATAATTTTCAGCATTGACGATGACAGTTAAGCCTGTATCCTGCCCCTGCGCATCATACACGGGTATCTGATAATCGATACATCCCCAGACGGGTTCCAGTATCGGTTTATAAATCGTAAGCTTTGCATCTGCTGATGTCCCCTCAGAATCAAGATAGGAGCACCGTCGGAAGTTTTCCATTGTAGCAAGATTTCCCAAAGCGGTTGCCCCTGCGTTTGCATAGACCGCTATTGGAATGCCGTCATAACGCACGCTCCATAAATTCCATTCGGACAATCTGTAAAATCTTGCATCGCCTTCTCTGCCATCCAGAATTTTCTTCACGATAACCCCCGACTGTGCAGGCATATTCTCGGAATCAGGAACAACCCCGCTGTCCAAAAACTCCAGCCGCGCAAGGACATCACTGGGATCTTCATCCAGCACCTCGCTCAATGGCTTTATCGGCTGCGTTCCGGCATATACATGGAACTGCTTCTGCTCAGGCGTCAGGCTGTCATATGGGTCACTTACCGGATCCCCGGTGGAAGCGACCTGCACGCCCTCGACATCAGAATAGTCCATAATCTCTAATTCTGCCGCTTTCAAAACCAGCCCTTCTTCCGTCGGCTGTTCCTCTGCTGTCTGTTCTTCCGTGGCAGACCCAGCCGCAGACTCCGGTTCTGCCGTCGTTTCCTCGGTTACTGGCTGTTCTCCTGTGGTTTCCATATCTGATCCCATCATGGTCTGCGGCTGTTCAGGCTCTGGTTCTGCCTGCGTCTCTTCCGCGGCCGGCAATTCCTGTGGCAGCTCGTCTGCCCATACCGGGCTTACCGATGCAGTCACCATGGCAAACACCATCATCAATGATAGTAGTCCTTTTATTCTCCTACGCATTGATTTCTCTCCTCTCTTTTCTTTCCATACCGTACATTCTCAATTACTTTTCAATCCACTGGACAGTCAGGTTTTTATTTACTTTCTTTGAGAAGTCATAATCCCACGCACCATTTTCTGTCGGACTCAGTTTCGGCTCTGTCGCTTTCTCTCCCTTTTTCACCTTCTGCGTTCCGAATGTACTTCCATTGTACCGGAATGTCACCGTATAATACTGTGTTTTCTTTTTGCCCCCGTCCTCTGACCCTCCTCCTGAAGACGAACCTTTATCCGGCTCGGATGCCTGCGGCTGAGTCTGGGGCTGTGTCTTTGGCGGCCGCGTTTCTTCCTGTGGCTGTGTTTCCGTCTGCGTTTCTTCCTGCCGTGTTTCTTCCTGCTCTTCTAGTCCCTGCTCAGGCTCCTGCACTGCTTCCTCCTGTTTTTCGGGCGGCTGCTGTCGCGGAGGATTTTCTGATTCCTTGGACTGTGTCTCTGGTAAATCTTCTGCCTGCTCCTGTTCGTCCGCTTCCGGCTTCTCTTCCACATTCTGCTGCTCTTGTTCCCCTGTTTTCTCTATTTTCACTATTTCCTGTGTACTGTCATCCCTATCAATGTCCACAATATCCAGCTCTTTTATGTACTCCTGCATCACCGGTGGAAGGCTCTCATAATCAATATCTGCCGGTTCGCCCAAATCGGCAGCGGACGTTACCGTCCCTCCCACATGCAGTTCCTGTCCGGCTTCCACCATGACTTCCTCATCAGATACCGTCCCATCAGGCTTTACCGTCTTCACACTGACCGTCCCCTCAAATACTGACAGCCTCGTATCGTCATCCCCTCTCTCATTTTTTGCGGTCTCCACACGGAATATTGTTCCACGCACCGCCATGATAGAGTTTGGGGTATTGACCTCATAGGAGGCATTTTGTCCGAGCTTATTCTGAATTTCACTCGTAACCGAACCCTGTTCCAAGTCAATGTATGTTTTTGCATTCTCGCCGTCTCCCTCGGCGACAATGTTCATCCGTGTTTCCTGCTCTGCCAGAAGGTACTTGTCATCGTCAAGCTTTAACCGCAGGCTGCTCTCCGATGCCACTGCCACACTGTCCCCCGACTGCAGCATCAGGTTTTCATACGCTTCCATTTCCCCGACAGATGCTCTTGTAATCGTCGCGTTCCCTTCAACCTGATACACCATAATGGAGCGGTAGGCTTCGTCCTTTCCTCCCGTCAGCGCCACGAAGCCCGCTGCGGCAGCCACAACGATTGCCAAAACTGCACCAATCACAATTCCTGCTTTCTTTGACATTTTTCACGACTCCTTTCCTTTTATTTCTCTCTCTCGAATCGCTGCCGCCAGATAATCCACCAGACGGCAGTCCAGCTTTCCCTCATCCGCCATGTCCTTTAAAATGCCCAATGCCCTTTCCTGTGAAACCGGTTTCTTGTAGGGGCGGTCCCTTGCCGTAAGCGCGTCATACACATCCGCTACTGTAATCATCCGGGTTTCCAGCGCCAAATCTTCGCCTTTCAGGTGCCTCGGATAACCAGAACCATCCAACAGCTCATGATGGGATGATGCCCACTTTGGTATCTCTTTATAATTCTTATTGAACCATACCTTGCTTAATATCTTTTCCGTCATAACCACATGGTTTTCCATCTGTCTGCGGTCATCCTCTGTCAGTGTTCCCTTTCGGATACTCAGGCGCTCCCGCTCCCGTTCTGTCAGGTACGAAAGCACTTCGCCTGTCTCATGTACATAGCTGTGTCCTGCAAGTTCCTGTACACGGTCGAAATCCGCATCATCAAGAACACTCTTACCATCTATCCTGTGAATAAAATCCATGCTCTCTTGCAGATAAGCAATGCACTGCTTGTATTCCTCCCCATCAATCCTGCCCTTCATGTGGTCAATGGTATAGTACGCCTCCAGCAGCTGAAACCGTGTTTCCACTATCCCAAGCTCCCTGTCAAGCCGCGTTGCCCGGTTCATAATGGACAACGGCACCACCATTTTTCCAATGTCATGCAAAAGCGCCGCAAGCTCCAGCTTATCCTTGCGGTCTTCATCAAAATAGTCGTCACACATACCTGACCGATGCTGCCTGTTCATATACTCCGCAATCAATCCGGCATACTCCGCAACCTTTCTCGTATGGGAACCGTTATATGGCGTGCGCTCATCAATTGCAGTTGACATCGCTTCCACAAACGAGCGTAATTGCTGTTTTACTTCCTGCACATATTTTAAGTTGGTCATTTCAATCGCTGCCTGTGCGCCAAGGGAACGAATGATAATTTCGTACTCCGGGTCAAACGCAATGATGTTCCCTTCCTCGTCCATTGCGTTCAGCAGCTGCAGAACGCCAATCAGCTCATCCTCATTGTTTTCAATCGGAATCACCAGCAGAGACTGCGTGTGGTATCCGGTAAGCGCATCATATTTTTTCGGTCCCGAAAAATCAAAACGAATGTTATCATACACGTCAGGAATATTGATGATTTCCCGGTGCAGCGCGGCATACGAGCATACATTGCGCTCTGTCATCGGAACAGGCGGCATGTCGTCGATTGGCTGTCCATCCTCACCGCGGCTGATATGCTGGGACAGCGTTTTCATAATCTGAAAACGTAGTTCACCATTCTCAAAAAGGTACAGCGTACTTGCATCGCAGTGGGTAATGTCCATTCCGTTTTCCAGAATGGATGCCAATAAATGCTCCCGGTTTTTTTCCGTAGACAGCTTAATTCCAATATTCAGTATTTTCTTTAATTCCGCATTTGTCGGTTTTACTTTTTCCTCTGTCATCGTCCACATAAATGTTTCATGCCTTTCCATAAGGATACAAATTATTATTTTTCAGATATTCCATAGAGCGCCTTTGCCGCCCTAAATCTTTCATCTCAATCAGGACGCTCGTCTCCACCTGGAATCTGCGCATCTGTCTGTCAAACGCCTGCCAGTCAATCCTGCCAGTACCAAGCTCCTGATGCAAGTCATTCGTCTTATCATTGTCATTGATATGCATATGGCGGATATAAGGCGCCAGTGCCTCCACCCACTGTTCTCCTGCAATACCTGTAACCGCCGCATGCGCATAGTCTAAACAGACACCAAAACGTGGTTCATGCGCCAGCCGTTTTGCAAGCCGCGCCAAAATATCCGGCGCTTCATCGAACATATTTTCCATATATATCTGTTGTTCCGGGTACTCCTGCAATAATCCTCCGAAAAACGCCTCGTTGGTGCTCAGCCAGTTTTCGATATACCGTTCGTCTCGGAACCCAGACAGCCTTCCCGTGTGGAACACCACCCCCCGCAGTCCCATATCGCGCGCAATATCCATGGACTGGCGTATCCTGTGACCGGATACCTGCCGTATCATCGAATCCTCACTGTGAATGGTTATGTCCAAAAATGCACCGTGCATCGTATCCCGCGAACGGTCGCGCGGTTGTTTTATATAAAATGAAATCAGTTCATCAATCTTCTTTTTGTCATCCAGTACCGCCGGATGAAAGAAATCATTATATTCAAAGACGGCATGGTATTCCTCTGCCAGCCTCAGTGTCTCCTCTATCCGTTTTCTGTCCGGAATGATATGTAACTGCCGCATATCTACAAATCCTACTCCTCTCAAACACTTTGAACTGTTACCTTTTTACAGCATCCAGCTGATATACAAAAACGCCCTGCGATTTGCCTTTCAGCGGAATTTCTCCAATCGGCGTGGCCTCCACCCGGTCTTTTACCGCGTCATAAACTTCCCTGCTGATTAAAATCTGCCCCCGCTTCGCATTGCTCTCCAGACGCGCCGCCGTGTTAACGGTATCGCCGATTGCCGTATAGTCCATACGGAAATCACAGCCGATATTGCCGACGACGGCGTTACCGCAGTTCACGCCGATTCCAAAGCCCACGCTCTTTCCAAAGCGCTGCTCAAATTTTTCGGCAATGGCATCCGCCCCCGCTTTCATGTCACGCGCTGTACAGACTGCCTTATAGATATAGTCATCCAAATCAAACGGCGCATTGAACACAGCCATTGTGGCGTCCCCCACAAATTTGTCCAGTGTTCCGCCATTTTGAAAAATCGAATTTGTCGTCAGGCTCAAATACTCGTTTAAAATTTCCACGACTTCTTCCGGCTTCAGGCTCTCCGACATCGTTGTAAACCCGCGGATGTCCACAAACAGGCATGCAATATGACGGTTCTCTCCACCAAGCACCAGCTCAAAATCCTTATCCTTGCTGATTTTATCCACAACCTGCGGCGCGACATACTGCTTAAACACATTCACAACCTTCTGCCGCCGCATAATTTCCTGTACATAGCCATAAATCAAATGTACCGCGTATATCATGAAGAACGCGGCCGGAAGTAAGATAACAGGTGTTACAAATCCCTGCGCATACATCACCCTTGCAAAAACCGGTCCAGCTGCCGCCGCCGTAAAAACCATCAAAAAAGTTGCCGGAACAATCTTCATCCGCCGGATTACCAGATAAAACACTGCCGCCAATGCTGCTGCCAGTACGGCATAAATTCCTGTCGGAAACTGCTGCTGTGTCCTGCCCTCCAAAAGCGCCTCCACGATATTTGCCTGAATTTCCACTCCGTACATCTGCGTTCCATGAGAAATTGCCGGCATATAGGAATCCTGCATTCCTGCCGCATACGCACCCACAAACACAATGCCATCCGCAAAAATAGCCGGATTGACTGTCCCATCTAATACATCCACCATGGAAATCGTACTATAGCATCCTGTTTTCCCCGAATAGGAAAACAAATACTGGTTATTATCATCTAACCTTGGCCATTCGACTGCTGCGCCGCGTCCCTCCTGGTAAATCTGATATACCCGGGAGGCGAGGCTGTAACTGCGCTGCCCCTGCTCGTCTATGTATGCCATCGCGCGGCGCACATAACCATCCGTGCCAACCAGGGTGTTGGCATATCCCTGCGTGGTGGCTTCCCGCAGCGCCTCATACGGCATAATCACGCCGTCCACATGATACTTGTCAAAAGTTATCCTGCCAGTCTGGTCATACTCTGGCTGCTCCTTAAAGCGATAGGACATCGCCGTCACAACGTTTCCGGCCGCGCGGCAGGCATCAGCAAACGCCGCATCGCCTTGCGCATCGCCCTTCTCACTGAAAATCACGTCGAACGCAATCACTGCCGGCCTTGTCTGCGCATCCTGATTCAAAATCCGCACCAAATCTGCCGAAAGCTGCCTGCTCCATGACATAATTGAACCGTACTGTCCAAGCGTTTTGTCGTCAATTGCAATAATATAAATATTTTTACTGGCAACGGACGCACGCTGGCACAATGCATCCGATACCATGACATCTATGGAATATCCCACCCGCGCAAAGCCAAGCAGTCCCGTCACCGCAGCAATCAGGAGTGCAGTCAGCGCCACGCGCATCTTTTGTTTCTTTGCCACCTGTCATCAAGTTCCTTTCCGTATTTCGTTTTTCACTGGAAAACCATTCCATGTAAAAAATTACATATTCTCACTATTCATTATATCGTACTGTATGTGAAAAAGAAATAGCTATAATGCTTTTTTATATAATATCAAAGCCATTCATTCCAGAAATTCTCAATTTTTCCGGAAATCTGGGAGACATTTACTATCTCATACCTGCTCCATTCCCTCGGAAACATGCGCCTGTACTGCGGCTCTAAAAAGCGCTCGTCGAGAAGCGCCACCACGCCGATATCCTCCGCGGTGCGAATCACGCGCCCTGCCGACTGCAATACCTTGTTCATTCCCGGATAGCGGTAGGCATAATCAAAGCCATTTTCTCCCCGGGCATCAAAATACTCCTTTAACAGCTGCCGCTCACATCCCACCTGTGGCATTCCCGTCCCAACGATAAGCGCCCCAATCAGGCTGTCATGCTTCAAGTCAATTCCCTCCGAGAAAATGCCGCCCATCACGCAAAAGCCTATGAGAATCGTGTCCGCCGCCTCTATGCCAGATGCAGTCCCCCCGGAAAAATCACCATCCGCGTTTCCCTGAAAACGCAGCAGGAATTCTTCCCTTCTGGCTTCACTCATACCGTTCTCCTGCACAATGCATTCCATCACATCCTTGTCATAGAATTCCTGCATAAAGCAGCCGTAAACCTGCTCCAGAAAAAGATGTGACGGCAGAAAGACCATATAATTGCCATGCCGCTGCCTGACCACCTCATAGATATAGCACGCAATCCTTCTGTACTCGTCCTCATTTCTTCTCGCATATCTGCTCGTGACATCGTTTGCAATCAAAAGCGCCTTTTTATCCTCATCGAATGTGGACTTTGCATAGACCTCATAATCGGTCGGTTCCCCGCCCAGAAGCTTCTTATAATATTGGACGGGAAGCAGCGTCGCGGAAAACAAAACAGCGCTCCTCCCCTTCTGCATACACTGGCGCAGGTTCAGCGCCGGATTGACACAGAACAGCTTCAGCATAAAACCGCCGTCCTCCATAAGCTGGCTATATACTATATAATGTTCGTCCATTATCTCATACATGTTGAGAAAATGTGCTACCTCAAAATAAAATTCCATGATTTCCTTTTTATCCGGAAAGGTGTCGTGCTCATCCAGGAAATCATCCATCGCCGCATAAAGGCGGTTTAGTGCCATCACAAAACCGTCAATCCCCTCCTCCTTCCGGTAACGCTCACACTGCCGTTTCATGGAAAGCAGTTCTTTGTTGCACTTGTCAAGCAGCTTCGCTATCCTTAGGGATGAGTCCTTAACCATCCGCCTTATGTGCAGAAACGATTCCTTGAACAAGGCAGCACTGTACATTTCCCTGCCCCGGTCGAGAAGGTTGTGTGTCTCGTCTATCAGAAAGACATAGTCACGCTTCCTCATTCCCTCCGCAAAAAAACGTTTCAGATAGACTCTCGGGTCAAACACATAATTGTAATCGCAGATAACGGCATCTGCAAACAGGCTCATGTCAAGACTGAATTCGAACGGACACACCTGATACTTTTCTGCATACGCCAACAGCTTTTCCCGTGTAAAATGGTCCTCGTGCGTCAAAAGGTCATACATGGCATCATTGATGCGGTCAAAGTGCCCATCCGCATACGGGCATACATCCGGATTGCACTCTGCCTCATTTTCACGCACCTCATCCGACTGTTTTAAAAAACATATCTTATCCTTTGCAGTCAAAACAATGGTCTTCATGTGCAGGCCATTTTCCTGCAGCAGTCCAAAGCAATCCTCCGCAACAGTGCGGGTAATCGTCTTTGCCGTGAGATAGAATATTTTCTCCGTCATTCCCTCTCCCATGGATTTCACGGCGGGAAAGACCGTGGATATCGTTTTCCCCACGCCAGTGGGCGCTTCCAGAAAAAGCTTTCTTTTATGATAAATCGTCTGGTAGACGTATGTGACCAGCTCCTTCTGCCCTTCGCGGTAAGGAAAAGGAAAGGGAAGCTTTTTTATGGATTCTGTGCGGATGGCGTTCCACGAAAACTGGAAGTCAGCCCACTTCTTATATTCCGCTAAAATGCCGTCAAACCAACGTTTTATTTCATCAAATGCAAAATCCTCGTGAAAATACTTCAGCTCCTCGGTTTCCATATTGCAGTATGTCATCCGGACACCAATCTGTTCGAGATGATTTTCCTGGGCATACATAAACGCATAGCACTTTGCCTGGGCAAGATGCACGCCGATGGGTTGCTGGATACGCCTCAGCTCCCTGTAGGTGCCTTTTATCTCATCCACGACCACTTTGTCATATTGGGGCAAAACGGGTGCTGGCAGCGTACCATCCTGCTCTTGTGCCGTTTTGTCATGTGCCCCCCAGTTGCGGTCAATGATGCCGTCTGCCCTTCCTTCTATAATAATGTCATAATCCGGCGTACTCCATGTATACATCAGCCCCACCTCGGCATAATATTCACTTCCCATGCGCCGCTGAATCATTCTGTGAATCCGGCTTCCTTCCTGCATTGCGGTGTCCGCACCGCCTGATTTCCGGTTGTCTATGCTGCCCTCGCGCAGTATGAACTCCACAAGCTGGCGAACCGATACACGTATTTCCATCCCAACTCCCATCTGCCCGCTTCTGCGGGCGTACAAATTGAAAAACTCCCCCTAAATGACAGTTTAACCCATCATTCAAAGAGAGTCAATTTCATTGCACCATGGGACGCTTTCCCATGGCTTACGCTATTGCAAGTCCGCTTACATAGCTTTCAAATTCATCATTGTGACCCGCATACTGCAGGGTAAGCGTTGAGCGGAAATCGAGTCCCATCACACCAAGAATGGACTTTGCATCTACAACGTAATGATTGTAGGAAATATCAATATCAAAGTCACACTTTGACGCCTCGTTCACGAAATCCGCAACTTCTGCAGGTGTCATCTTAATCTTGCGTTCTATCATACTAAGCACCGTCCTTTCTACATATATTTTACAAACCAGAAACTTTCTTTTGTTTTCTTATATTATACAAAATCCTGCCAAAAGTAAAGCTTTTTGCATTATTATGGAAATTTTCGTCGTTTTCAAGGAATCTATGTTTTTTTCGGAATACAATCCAATCAGGCATTGTCAATCCTATACAGTTCATTCTTTCCAATTTCCAAAATATTTATACAGTTTTCTGATTCATTTTTTTAACTTTTTTATTCCAGTATGCAGAAATTCATATGTGCTTTCCTAGAGCGTGTTTGAAAAATTATTCCTCCCATCTGCACGCTTTAGCGGGCGTGCAAATCAGGATGGTGAAATCTCTAATTTCATACTATCCTTCTGACAATCACCCACTGGCTTTCGAACGCATTTTATGCAGGCATTCCAAAACTTAGCAGGAAAATAATCAAGGAGAAATTCCGGAAAACCACTGAGAATAAACACCTTTCCATGTAAAATATAGTTTTTCTGGCAATTATAGACCGTATATGGGTTTACCTTGTCACAATATGTATCATGGGATATCACATTCTCCACATTGAAAAGGCAGGATACCCGCATTGCAAATACATTCAATAGCTCTCTCCATATCTCAAAATCATATTTTCGCAAATCGTTATAAATTCTCCTATCCGCAGACAATTGTTTATAATCTGCGAACTGATTTATCTGACAGTAACAATCACTTTTCTTTCCACAGACACCTGGTTCGAAATCCCGCAGCGCCTCAACCATCGGGTAATTGATATAAAGTTTTCCATTTTCAGTTTCATTATCAAAATTCGCCAGCATTTTTTCCAACACATCTTCTGTCCGATTCCCAGAAGGAAGGTTATCCTGATGTCCATCATAGTCAAAAAACAAGAATATCTGTGAGAAATCATCCCTGTCCAGGCCTTCGAGCGTTTCTTTCAGCTCCCCGCTGTTTTCCCGGAGTATCTCTATAATATCTGTCTCAAAATCATCCTCGTTCATCCTTTGCCAGAGCATGTAGATATTCTGCCCTGCCGGAAGTGTGATGACCTTAAAATTACTGTGCTTGAAATGAACACTCTGCAAGTTGTTGATAATCTGCGGTTCCCTCGATTCCCCTTCCACAATAAATGCCATGTAGTTCCTACTTTTCATCAAAGGCACCTGCCTTATACATTTTCTGAAGATTATGAGCCTTCCTTAACTCCTTGTCTGTAGCGCCTGCCATCGACACAATTTTGTTATTCCCAATCAGAAAATAACAATCCGGTCTTAGTAAATCATTGCTCATCAAATCTGTGTTGTGGGATGTTGTAAATATCTGCACGCCCTTTATCTGATTCAGCTTTTTAATAATGTTATTGGCAAGCTCAAAATGATAAAACGCATCAAACTCATCAATATATACCAATGACGCATTCTGCATATTGATATACCAGTAGTAAAATAAAGCCAGCGACCTTGTCCCTGTGGAGGCAACTTCAAAAAAATCAACAATTTTATTTCTAAATTTGCACATGATAGCCTTCCGTCCGTTTATCTCTCCACCTACCAGATTATAAACAATCTGATTTTCTTCCAAGAATTGCTGGAACTCAAAAAGCTTTCCGCTTTCAATAATCCCTTCATCAGAATTCTTTCTCCCTGAGCGAAATCCCTCATATCCCCTTCTGTCCAAAGAGAAAAACAAAAGCATTTTATCCACATAATCCATAAACGCTTGAAAAACCCTATTTTCATTATTATCTGCTAAAATCGCATTACTGCTTACATACTTTACCCTGGAAATAGCACTTTTCGCAATAATGGCCTGATTCAACGTTTCCGTCCCCTCAAGTCGTGTAAATCCCTCATTCCTAAGATAATCAAAATAAATTACCTCCTTGCCGGAAATAGAGAGGCGTTCAAACTCTAATTCGTCCATTGCTGATTTTTCATACTGATATATTAATTCCTGCCCATAAAATGTAAATATATATTCAAATTTTGCAACCGATTTCTCACTCTCCATATTTAAATACGGATGATAATATCCAGGAAGTGTCTGATTATCTGTCAGATGACATATTATGTCACAAATGGCAAGACCAAAATTCGACTTTCCACTCCCATTTATCCCAAATAAAATCCCTTTTGTAATACACCCCTCACTGATAACTTCCTGGTTAAAATTGTAATTGCAAGATTTACCCAAATCAAATGTCACTTTATCCCGAAACCCTTTAAAATTCTCAACACTAAATTTTTTTAACATGATATACTCCTTATGAAATCTATATACTTTTTTATTATACCCATCTCATCGTTTAATATCAACCAAAACCGGATTTTTTATCCGGAATAACCGTAGAAAAAATGCGGATTCAAGGACAAAAAACAGAAAAGGCCGAACCCGCTTGAAGCCGTCCAGCCTTTCCTTCTATTTTATTGTTTTTCTTTTATGCCATTCTTATCTGAGTTTCCAGATGTCCCTGTTGTATTCTTCGATTGTCCTGTCTGATGAGAAGAATCCTGCCTTTGCGATGTTCACAAGCATCATCTTCTTCCATTTTGCCTCATCCTTGTAGTCCTCAAACATCTTATCCTTTGTAGCGATATAGTCCTCAAGGTCTAAGAGTGTCATGAACCAGTCTTTATTAATCAGCTCTTTCTGGAGTCTGTTCAGACGCTCCTCGTTGCCCACCTTCAGTACTTCCTTGTCCGTGATAAAGTCTATTGCTTCCTTAATCACGATGCTCTTCTCATAGTAGCTCTTTGCCACATAGTCAGACTTCTCATAATGCGCGATAACCTGCTCGGACTTCTCGCCAAAGATGTAGATATTGTCATCCCCGACAAGCTCATGAATCTCGACATTTGCACCGTCGCTCGTACCGAGTGTCACTGCGCCGTTTAACATAAACTTCATGTTACCGGTACCGCTTGCCTCCTTGGATGCCAATGAAATCTGCTCGGAAATGTCACATGCAGGAATCAGCTTTTCAGCGTAGCTTACATTGTAGTTCTCTACCATGACAACCTTCATGTAATCCTTGACATCCGGGTCGTTGTTTACAATTTCCTGCAGACACAGCAGCAGATGGATGATGTCCTGCGCAATGATATATGCCGGGGCTGCCTTCGCGCCAAAGATAAATGTAATCGGCGTGGACGGCTTTTTGCCGCCTTTAATCTCAAGATACTTATGGATAATGTAAAGGGCATTCATCTGCTGGCGTTTGTACTCATGAAGTCTCTTAACCTGGATATCAAAGATGGAATCCGGATTGATGTCCTGTCCCTCGTTCTCCTTCAGGTATGCAACAAGCTCCCCTTTCTTTATCTTCTTGATTGCCTTGATTTCCGTCAGCAATGCCTCGTCGTCAAGATGCTCCATCAGCTTCTCAAGCTCCGCGGCATCCTTCTTGTAGCCCGCGCCTATGGTCTTTGTAATGCATGCTGCCAGTTCCCTGTTACATGAAAGCAGCCATCTCCTAAAGGTGATACCGTTTGTCTTGTTGTTGAACTTCTCCGGATAAATCTTGTAGAAATGGTTCAGCTCGGAGTCCTTGAGAATCTCTGTGTGGATTGCGGCAACACCGTTTACAGAGAAACCATAGTGGATATCAATATGCGCCATATGCACACGCATATTGTCGTCGATAATCTGTACCTTTGGATCCTTATACTTGATGGAAGCCCTCTTATCCAGCTCCCAGATAATCGGCATCAGCTGCGGAACAACCTTCTGCAGATACTTTACAGGCCACTTCTCAAGCGCTTCTGCGAGGATTGTGTGGTTTGTGTATGCACATGTCCTGCTGACCACATCAATTGCCTCGTCTATGTCAAATCCTTCTTCCTCCGTCAGGATACGGATTAACTCCGGAATCACCATCGTCGGATGTGTATCGTTTATCTGGATGACTGCATGGTCATACATCTTGTGCAGGTCATAACCGTTGTCCTTCATCTCCTTCAAAATCAGCTGTGCACCGTTACATACCATAAAGTACTGCTGATAAATACGCAGCTGCTGGCCAGCCTCGTCGGAATCGTCCGGATAGAGGAACAATGTGAGGTTCTTGTCAATGTCTGCCTTGTCAAAATCAATGCCGTCGTTCACAATGCTCTCGTCAATGGTCTCGATGTCAAACAGATGCAGTTTGTTCATTCCCTGCTCATAACCAATCACGTCGATATCATACAATCTTGACATAACCTTCTTCTTTCCGAAGTATACAGGGAAAGAGATGTCTGTCTTTGTGAGCCATGACTGTGACTCAATCCAGTCATTTTTCTCGGCAGTCTGCTGTCTGTCCTTAAATACCTGTTTGAACAGTCCGAAATGATAATTCAGTCCGATGCCGTCTCCCGGAAGCCCAAGGCTTGCGATGGAATCCAGGAAGCATGCTGCAAGTCTTCCAAGGCCACCGTTGCCAAGCGACGGTTCCGGCTCAACCTCCTCAATGCGGCTAAGTTCCTTGCCTTCCTCCTTGAGCGCTGCGTCAAGTTCTTCATAAATCCCAAGGTTAATCAGATTGTTTGACAAAAGCTTACCAATCAGGAATTCCGCAGAAATGTAATAAATCTTCTTGCTTCCCTTGATAACACCCTTGCCGTTCATCATGTCCTTGGTCATGTTAAGGATTGCAAAGTAAAGCTGGCTGTCATCAAGCTCCTTAACTGCCTTTTGGTACATCTTCTGTGCTACTGCTTCCAAACTTGCTTTTACGTTCATCTTACTACTCCTTTTCCTGTTGCTGCATACAGCAAAAATAAATTTAATGGTTCCATATATATTATGTGTAACATTTAAGTTCCCTATTTTATGATATCACATCGAGATAATTAATGCGGATTAACTTATGCGGCATCACGATGTCCTGACCAGGATCCCCCTCCATCAGCCGGCAGAGCTCCTCCACGGCACATGCTGCAATTTTCTGAAAGTCCTGCCTTACCGTGTGCATCTGTTTTCCTGCATACCCCATCAGGCCCACACCGTCAAATCCGCATACCGGCCTGTAAATATCCATGTCAATCAGTGCCTTCATCGCGCCAATCGCCATCAAATCCGACGCACAGATAATCGCATGCTTGCTTCTGGCATACTGCATCGTCAGCTTCCTCGCCTCAAGCTCACTGAAATTTCCTGTCCTGACCAGAACCTGGAGCCCCATCTCGTCTGCCAGCCGGTTCATCCCGATCAGGCGCTCCTCCGACACATAGCCGTTTTTCTTTCCGGATATATATAAAATCTTCTTGTGGTTGTTTCCGGCGAGAAACCGCTTTGCCACCTCATACTGTGCTTTTTCATTATCGATATGAATACTCGAAGTATTCTCGCTGACCCCGGGCGCATCAATCAGCACAGCCTTAAACTTCTGGCTTTCAACCAGCTTGCGCAATACAGTGTCGTCCTTTGAGAGACCACAAATAATCAGCCCTTCTATACTCTGTGACTGGAAATAACGAATCATCTCCTCCACATCCATCTCAGCTATCATGGTAAAGAATACTGTGATAATATCCATTCCCTTTTCCTTCGCCTTATTGATGGCGCCAATTATGTAGCGCATCGGTATCTCATCCACTTTCTGGGAATGCCTGTTTACATCAAGCACCAGTGCCATCCTTCCAGTTTTCTTGGAAGACAGCGCAGAGGCAATTGTATTTGGCACAAAACCAAGCTGTGCTATCGCCGCATTCACTTTCTGCTTTGTCTCCTCACTCACATTGGGATAGTGGTTGAGCACCTTTGAAACAGTTGATATCGCCACACCTGCTTCTCTTGCCACATCTCTTATAGAAACTAAATTTGAAGCCAAAAATTATTTCACCTTCTTTTCCCTGACAACCAAAATTTGCGTGTTCTTTATGAAATTTTCACAAGAAAACGTTTTCCAGAAAACGTTTTCTTTATCATACAATAAAAATAACGGTTTGTCTACCATTATTTTCATTATTTTTTATTTACCACATACACGCTCTATCGCGGCAGCCAGTCTGTCCTCCTGAAATGGTTTCACAACAAAATCCTTTGCACCATTCTGAATCGCCTGTGCCACCATCGCCTGCTGCCCCATGGCAGAGCACATAACAACCTTCGCATTCGGATCCTGCTCCCGAATCCGCTTCAGCGCATTCAGTCCGTCCATCTGCGGCATTGTGATATCAAGCAGCACTACGTCAGGCTTACACTCCATATACTTTCTTACAGCCTCCACCCCATTTTCAGCCTCCGCCACAACAGTGTGCCCATGTGGTGTAACCATCTTCTTAATTGTCATCCTCATAAATGCCGCATCATCCACGACCAATAGATTTGCCATACCTAATTTCCCTTCTTAATTCATTCCTCAAAAACCTTACATACACAATCTTTCACTCTTCTGGGTATGTATCTGTTTTATTGTAACATATCTTTCCACATAATGGAACAGGTTAATTTATTTTTTCATTAAATCGAGTAAACTACTCGTTACTGGCAACTACTCACCATGCCCCCATACGCCGCTTCCGCGGCATATTTCCTCCGCGCGGGGGCTGCGCATAAATACAAGGGTGCATTCCACACAGGCAGCCGCCCATGTGGAATGCACCCTTTTGTCATCTGCTTCTGGCGTTCATGTGCCCATTAAAATTTCTCGACAATCGCGACCACGACGGACCGCGGAAACATGACTATCGTATCTTTTCCCATCCACTTTGTCAGTTTATGGTAATCCGTATCCTTTGTATGTTTAAACTGTGTATTCATAAGGATGCGCCACTTTCGTCCCAGCGGAAGGTTCGGAAGCTGCACCTCCTCCTTCTCCCAAAATGCATTGATACCAATGTAAATAATGTCGTCCTCCCTGTTTCCCTCTGTACGTCCCGCAAACATGATGCCGATTGTCCGCGTGTCTGCATCACAACTGCTGTTCCATGCTGTCTTGTTGTGTATGGAAACTTCCGGGAATCCGCAGCCGCTTGGTCCGGAACGCCCTCTCAGAATCGGATGCTTCTTGCGCAGGTCAATCATGTATTTGCAAAATTCAAACATCTCGCTGTACTCTTCCTTGCGGTTCCAGTCCAGCCATGAGATGATATTGTCCTGGCAGTATGCATTGTTGTTGCCAAACTGCGTATTGCAGAATTCATCTCCCGCGAGGAACATCGCAGAACCACGGCTGCACATCAGCACGGCAAAGGCATTTTTGCGGAGACGGTTTCGCAGTTCCAGAATCTCCGGATCATCCGTGTCGCCCTCTGCCCCGCAGTTCCAGCTGTTGTTGTCGTCCGCGCCATCTGTATTGTTCCACCCGTTTTTCTCGTTGTGCTTACACTGGTATGCATACATATCGTACAGCGTGAAGCCGTCATGACAGTTCAGGAAATTTACAGTGGCATTCTCACCACGGTTTTCTTTTCCATATAAGTCAAGGGAACCTGTAATACGGTTGATTGCCGCCTGTGCCATGCCGTAATCCCCCTTCAGGAAGCAGCGCATGTCATCGCGGTACCTGCCATTCCACTCTGCCCAGCGGTTCCATGAGGGAAAGCTGCCTACCTGATACAGTCCGCCCGCGTCCCATGCCTCGGCAATCAGCTTGACATTGCCGAGCACCGGGTCAAACGCAAGACTCTGCAAAAGGGGCGGCTTGCTCATCGGTGAACCGTCCTCGTTGCGTCCCATGATGGAGGCAAGGTCAAAACGGAAACCATCCACGCGGTAAGACACCACCCAGTAGCGCAGGCATTCCAGGATAAACTGCTGCACAATCGGATGATTGCAGTTCATCACATTGCCGCAGCCGCTGAAATTGTAATATTTTCCGTCAGGCGTAAGCATATAGTAGATATTGTTGTCAATCCCCTTAAACGAGAAACACGGTCCCATCTCGTTTCCTTCCGCAGTATGGTTAAATACAACATCGAGGATGACTTCTATCCCGTTTGCATTCAGTTCATGAATCAGGCTGCGGAATTCATTTCCTGCTTTTCCGGCACGCGTATCTGCGGCATAGGCAACATTGGGCGAAAAAAAGCACACCGGGCTGTATCCCCAGTAATTCAGGAGCTTTTCGCCGTCCACAACACGCACATCCTCCGTCTCGTCAAACTCAAAAACCGGCATCAGCTCAACCGCATTAATTCCAAGCTCCAGAAGATAGGGAATCTTCTCACGGATTCCTTCATAAGTTCCCCTGTGCTCCACACCGGAGGACTTATCCTGTGTGAATCCCCTTACATGCATCTCATAGATAATCATGTCCTTGGGCTCTAAGCTGGTATTCTTGAAGTTTCCCCAGTCATATCCGCCGTCCACGACACGCCCCTTGTATATGCGCTCTGAAACCAGCTTTTCCTTTCCCCAGTTCTCCTGGCCTGCGACGGACTTGGCATACGGGTCAAGGATGTATTTTGTCTTGTCAAAGAGCAGCCCTTTGCCGGGGTTATACTCACCGTCAAACTGATATGCATACTCGAAATCCTTGGGTTTGAGCCCATAGACAACCATGGAGTATGTGTCGCCCAGACGACAGGATTCCGGAAACGGTATCACTGCATAGGGCTCATGCTCGCCGACACGAAACAGGCAGAGACTGCACGATTCCGCCCCATTTGAATGAATCGTGAAGTTTACCCCTTCATCCACCCTGACCGCCCCATTGCTCAAAAAATTGCCAGGCCTGACCTTGAACCCGCCTATGTCATCCGTAGGCGGAAAATATTTCCTTTCCAATCCCGAACCAAAATACATCATATTCTCGCAATCACCTCTTTTTTATATATTTTATGGTAAACGCAAATCATATTTACCTATATACCCTAATTTTACATGATTTCCCATAATGGTGCAACGTTTCAATTTTTTTTATTTATTTCCCCATGAACCCCCTCTGTATATCTTTTCCCATTTGTGGAAATTTTATCCATATAAAGCCTGTTTTATCCTTTTTCCAGCACTTCTTATACAAAATAAACAAAAAGCTCTCTGACAATATGAAATATTGCCAAAGAGCGTCTGTTTCCTTATCGCAAATCCTGCATGCGAACGCCGTCCATATCGTCGAAGTCCTGGTTTTCCCCGACCATTCCCCAGATAAAGGTATACGCACGGCTTCCGCTTCCCGAATGGATTGACCAGCTCGGAGAAATGACTGCCTGCTCATTCCTCATAACGATATGCCTTGTCTCCCATGGCTCGCCCATATAATGCATCACAAACGCATCCTCGGGCATATCAAAATATAAATAGACCTCCATGCGCCTGTCATGCGTATGGCAGGGCATTGTATTCCACACACTTCCGGGCTTCAGTGCCGTCATCCCCATAACAAGCTGACAGCTCTCAACCTGTCCGGGCAGAATGTACTTGTTGATTACCCTGTGGTTTGCATCCTCAAGGCAGCCAAGCTCCACCTTGTTCTCATCCTTGATGATGACAACATCCTCCGAAGCCTCGCCCTGCGGTTTAATGAGCTTTGTCGGATATGCCTTGTGTGCCGGGGCGCTGTTCAGATAGAACTTTGCCGGACTTGCGGTGTCAGCGGACTCAAATATGATATCCCTTGCGCCCATTCCGATATACATGCCTTCCTTGTGCCCGACCTCATACCGTCTGCCATCCACTGTGATGTAGCCTGCCGGTCCGATATTAATCACACCCAGCTCACGTCTCTGGCAGAAATATTCTGCGCGGAGTTCATCCCCCGCCGTGAGCGCGATGGGTTCCACTGGCACCGCCGACCCTGTGATAATACGGTCGATGTGGCTGTAGACAAGCTTTATCGTGCCTGTCTGAAACAAATCGTCAATCAGAAACTCCTCCCGCAATCTCTCGGTTGTGTAGTATCTGACATCCTTTGGTGAAGCTGCTGTTCTTAATTCCATGATAATCCCTTCCTTTTTTATAGTTATACTCATGCGGCTGTGTGCATCATCTTATATCGGGCGGTCAGCCTTTTTGACCGCCCGTATAATTATGGGCTGCCTTTTCTGTAAGTACTTACATTTTATCTCATTCTTAACAGGCAGTCAATAAGATATTCCATATTTTACTGCTGCCAGTTTGTTTTCTCACGCGGCTTGAAAGGCCCCTGAATAGTAACTGGAATGCTTCCACTTATGTATACCCACGACGGATGAAATCTGCCATGGGTATTGCACCAGCCACAGCCGCGATACGGCATATTTCCTTATGCGGCTGTGTGCATCACCTTATATTGGGCGCCCAGTTTTTTCGACCGCCAGTATAACAGTTCAGCCCGGGGCTTTGCATGTCCTGAAGCTTGTAATGGAAAGCCGAAGCCGGAACTGTTACAAGCTTATAAACAATTTATTCAAATTTACTTGATTTTCATATGTATTCATAGTACAATTTATATAAAATTGATAGTGCTTACACACCTTGTTACATCCAGCAGACATACCAATGCACTACCTTATCCAGCGTCAAAACAGACCAGAAAGGACACTCGCATGACAATATATGATGTTTCTGAGAAAGCCGGTGTATCCATCGCAACAGTATCGCGCGTGTTAAACGGTTCCAGCAACGTGAGCGCACAGACACGCCAGAAGGTTCTCGCTGTCATAGAGGCATGTGACTACACGCCCAACGCTTTTGCAAGGGGACTTGGCTTAAACTCAATGAATACAATCGGCATTCTCTGTGCTGATTCTTCTGACCTGTATCTTGCCAATGCCATATACTACATCGAGCAGGAATTAAGGGAAAACAACTACAACTGCATTCTGTGCTGTACCGGCTATCAGCTTGAGGACAAACAGAAATACCTGAATCTCCTTGTCAACAAAAAGGTTGACAGCGTGATTCTTGTGGGCTCTAACTTCATCTCGGATAACGACACTGAAAACGATTACATCCGTGACGCAGCAAAGGAAGTCCCAGTACTTTTATTGAATGCCGACTTTGACTGCGAAAATGTATATTGCAGTCTCTGCGACGACTTCAAGTCAACAATGCAGGCGACCACGTACATGATAGAAACCGGAATCAGGGATATCCTCTATCTATACAACTCAAAATCATTTTCCGCGCTCAGGAAATTGTCCGGCTACCAGAGCGCCCTCACACAAAAGGGCATTCCGCTGCGCATGGAATATATCCAGTATTTTCCGGGAAGCCATGCCAACCTTCCCGCAATCGCGGATTTTCTTACCGACCTTGACAGTACTGTCAAGTACAGGGCTGTCGTAGCGGCCGACGACAACCTTGCCATCGGCGCCGTCAAGTTTGCGCACAAAAAAGGTCTGACTGTGCCCGGGGACTTGTCAATCATCGGCTACAACAATTCTATCCTGAGCACCTGCTGCGAACCAGAGCTCACAAGTGTTGACAACCGTCTCGAGACATTGTGCCACCATATTGTCAAGACGCTCATCGGAATACTAAACAATAAGGAAATGCCCCAGAAGGTCATCTTCTCCGGCGAACTGATTAAAAGAGGGACAACTCTTTAAAAATACACTTTTAAAAGTAATAGGAGGAATTATCATGAAATCATTTATGGATCAGGACTTTTTGCTCCAGACCGGCACAGCAAGTGACCTTTTTCACAAGTATGCGGAAAAGACACCAATACTGGACTACCACTGCCACATCAATCCCGCCGAAATCGCAGACGACCGCAGGTTTGACAATATCACGCAGGTGTGGCTTGGCGGCGACCACTACAAATGGCGCTTTATGCGCTCCTGTGGCGTGGACGAAAAGTACATCACCGGCGCCGCGTCCGACAAGGAAAAATTCTTCAAATGGGCAGAGTGCGTCGGAAAGGCAATCGGCAACCCGCTCTACCACTGGACACATCTGGAGCTGCAGCGCTATTTCGGCTACACAGGCGTCCTCAACAAAAAGACTGCCGAGGAAGTGTGGACTCTCTGCAATGAAAAACTCAAGGAGGACAGCATGAGTGTGCGTGGTCTGATTAAGCGTTCCAATGTCACATTAATCTGCACAACCGATGACCCTGTCGACTCCCTTGAATACCACCAGAAGCTTGCGGCGGATGACACGTTTGATGTGAAAGTGCTTCCAGCATGGAGACCTGACAAGACGATGAATATTGAAAAGCCTGATTATTTTGAATATCTTGACAAGCTTTCCGCAGTGAGCGGCGCCCCCATCAACTCCTTTGCGGATTTAAAGGCCGCACTGCACAACCGGCTTGACTTTTTTGCTTCCATGGGCTGCTGCGTGTCTGACCACGCGCTTGAGTATGTCATGTACCAGCCTGCATCCGACGAGGAGATTGAGGCCATCTTCGCAAGGAGAAAGGGCGGCGCGGCGGTTACAAGGCTTGAGGAGCTACAGTACAAGACTGCGTTCATGCTGTATGTCGGCAAGGAATACCACCGCCTGAACTGGGTTATGCAGCTCCACTATGGATGCAAGCGGGACAACAACACCCTGCGCTATGACCAGTTAGGTCCTGACACGGGCTACGACTGCATCAACAACTATGCCCCGTCCGCCGAGCTTGCTGATTTCCTCAATGCACTGATAAAAACGGATGAGCTGCCAAAAACAATCATCTACAGCCTGAACCCGAACGACAATCAGGCAATCGGTACAATCCTTGGCTGCTTCCAGGACTCCACGGCATGTGCGAAAATCCAGCAGGGCAGCGCATGGTGGTTTAACGACCACAAGACAGGAATGCAGGATCAGATGATTTCCCTTGCCAGCCTCGGAAATCTCTCAGGATTTGTCGGTATGCTGACAGACTCAAGGAGCTTCCTCTCCTACACAAGGCATGAGTATTTCAGGAGAATCCTGTGCAACCTGGTTGGAAACTGGGTCGAGGACGGCGAGTTCCCCGCTGACATGGAAACACTCGAGGAGATTGTCAAAGGAATTTCCTACAATAATGCGGTGAATTACTTTGGATTTGACCTGGAAACGGTATAATCATATC